>Ga0315284_10000732_pt1 | contig 45247 bp, 42 predicted proteins | sample YL17G09_16_MG_FD_203696 | JGI IMG/M metagenome (GOLD analysis project Ga0315284, IMG submission 203696) | Sediment microbial communities from Yellowstone Lake, YNP, Wyoming, USA - YL17G09_16 | ecosystem: Environmental > Aquatic > Freshwater > Lake > Sediment | place: USA: Wyoming | collected...
TGGCTCTCGCGGAGGAGTACTTCGAGCGCGAGGGCCTGCGGGAGGCCTGGGAGCGCGTGATCGCCGTGGTGGTGCAGCCGGGCGTCGAGTTCGGCGACGACGTCGTGCACGACTACGACCGCGACGAAGCGCGGGGGCTCTCCGCCTACCTCGAGCGGAACCGGCATCTGGTGTACGAGGCGCACTCCACCGACTACCAGACCGCTGCATCCCTCCTCCGGATGGTCGAGGACCACTTCGCGATCCTGAAGGTCGGGCCGTGGCTGACCTTCTCCATGCGCGAGGCCCTCTTCGCGCTCGAGTCGATCGAGAGGGAGCTGTTCGCCGGCCGGGACGACGTCGAGCTATCCCGCTTGCGAGAGGTTCTCGAGGCAACCATGGTCGCTCATCCGGAGCACTGGCACTCCTATCACCACGGCGATGAGGGGCAGCTCCGGCTCGCGCGCGCGTTCGGCTACAGCGACCGTTGCCGTTACTACTGGCCTCGACCGGAGCTCCGGGAGGCGGTGGCGAGGCTCACCCACAACCTCTCGGGACGGCCGGTCCCGGCGACGCTCCTCAGTCAGTTCCTTCCGGTCCAGTACGAGGCCGTGCGGATGGGGGCACTCGCCGCCCGCCCGGAGGACCTCATCCGCCACAGGGTCCTCGGGACCATCGATCTCTACGCGTCTGCCTGCGGCTTGCGGTAAGGCCGGGTCGGCTCACGCGTGGTACTTGCGCAGCGCGAGCACGCCGATAGCCACCATCGCGACCGAGAACGCGAGGAGCGCGAGCAGCCGTCCCGCGATATCGCCGAAGCCCTCGCCGCCGACCATGACCGCTCGGAGCGCGACCGTCGAGTGGGTGAGCGGGAACAGCTGGGACAGCCACCGCAGCGGCGTCCACAGCGTCTGCACCGGCCAGATGAGCCCGCCGAGGAATACCTGCGGGATGAGGACGAGCGGGATGAACTGCACCACCTGCAGTTCGTTTCGCGCGTAGAAGGACAGCGCGATACCGAGGTTCACGACGCCGACCAGCAGGATCGCGATCACCAGGAGCACCAGCCAGATCGAGCCGGCGATGCGGACGTCGAGCACCCAGGTCGCGTAGCCGAGGATCAGGAGCGCCTGGGCCATCGCGAACCCGATGAATCCCAGCAGGTAGCCGAGGAGCACCTCCAGGCGCGACGCCGGCGAGGCCATGAGCCGCTCCAGCGTCCCCGACGAGCGCTCCCGCAGGAACGAGACGCTCGTCAGCAGGAACGTGAGGAAGAACGCGAAGAAGGTGAGCAGGATCGGTGCGTCGTAGTCCAGTGGCGAAAGCCCGACGCCGCCTTCGAGTGGCGCCGGTCGGATCGAGAGGGGGGGCGCCTTGAACCCTGCGGCCGCCGCGCCGGCCGTCTTCGCGAGGTTCGCGATCGCCTCCTGCGTCGCCCCGATCACCGGACCCTGGAGGCCGGGGTTCGTCCCCATGACGACGACGTCGACGGAGACCGGGGCGCCGCCGAGGACATCCTGCGTGAGATCGGCGGGGAGGATCACCGCGCCTGCGACCTCGCCCGAGCGGACGCGCTCGGTCGCCGCCTGCACGGATGTCGAGGGTTCGACGGCCACCTGCCCGTTGCGGCCGAGGGCAGCCGTGATGGTGGCGCCGAGCGAGATGTGGCCGCTCGGCATGTCGGTTCCGGCATCGAGGTTCACCACCGCCACCGGCAACGGCCCCTTGCCGGCATCGCCGATGAGGTAGCCGATCAGCGCCATGACCACGAGGGGCACGATCATGATCAGGGCGACCGTGCGGGGGTCGTGCCGGAACTGCCGCAGGATGCGGAGGGCGATCGCGGCGATCCGGGAGAGCTTCACGAGGCTCTCCCGTTCCCGTTCGCGTCCCGCTCGCGCAGGACGAGGTAGGCCTCCTCGATCGTGCCGACGCCGGCCGCACGGAGCAGCTCCTCCGGAGCACCGACGGCGATCATCCTCCCAGCCGTGATCATCGCGACTCGGTGGCAGCGCTCGGCCTCCTCCATCACGTGGGTCGTGAGCACGATCGTCGTGCCGTCGGCGTTCATGTTGCGGAAGTGCTCCCAGAGCTTGAGGCGGAGTACGGGATCGATCCCGACGGTCGGCTCGTCGAGCAGCAGCAGCTTCGGCCCGTGCACCATCGCGCATGCGAGGTTCGTGAGCTGACGCATGCCCCCGGAGAGGGTGCGGACCGGGACGCGTCCCCTCCCGGTGAGCTCGACGACGGCGAGCACGGCCGCGGTGCGTGAACGCGCCTCGTCCTTCGGCAGGCCGAACAGCCGCGCGAAGAACATCAGGTTGTCGCGGACCGGCAGGTCCTCGTAGAGGGCCGCCGACTGCGTCATATACCCGACGTGCGCGGCGACGCGCCGTCCGGGCGCCCGGCCGAGGACGGTGATGCTACCGGCCGTCGGGCGCAGCAGCCCCGCGACGCTGCGGATGAACGTCGTCTTACCGGCGCCGTTCGGCCCGACGAGGCCGAGGATCTCACCCGTGCGCACGGTGAGGTCGAGGCCGTCGAGCGCGCGGACGCGCCCGAACGTGCGAACGAGGCCGGTCGCCTCGATCGCTACCCCGTTGGTCGCCTGGCTCATGGCTGCCCTCCGGCGGCCATCCTGCCACGCGGCGATGCGGGGCGCATGAGGCCGAATGCCCCACCCCCGTTGGGACACAGCGGCGCCGTCGGGCTCAACAACCCGGCGCGAGCGCGGCCGTTGCCTGCGCGCTCTGGCCCGTGCCCTGGAGAACGAACACCGGCATCGTGCCGAGCGGCGCCGGGTAGCTCTCGAGCAGCTCGCCGCCCTGCACGGTGCGCACCTCGCACGTCGTCGGGTCGAGCCAGGCGCCGCCCGGGAGGTAGATGTCGCGGTCGAGCTCCGGCCCGAGCACCGGCGCCGCGAGCACCGCGTCTCCGAGCAGCCACTCGTCGTCGTTGAAGGTGTACGCCACTTGCGTGTTCGGGAAGTCGAAGAACAGCGGCTTCATGATCGGCTCGCCGGTCGCGACGGCCTCCTGCGCCCGGTCCCAGATGTACGGGGCGAGGCGCCGGTGCGTCCGGAGCGCCTGCCGGTACAGGCGCACCGTCTCCGAGTCGTACGAGCGATGCTGCCCAGTGTCGGGGTTCGTGACACCGAGCGGCGAGGTCGACGAGTACATCACCGGCATGAGCGAAGCCGCCTGCGCCCATCGGACGAGGATCGCCTTCGTGGGCGGTGGGCACGAGTTCGAGCCGCCGATCATGTCGGTCTCGACGAACGGGTAGCCGATCGTGGAGATCGCGAGCACCTGGGCCACGGCGGCCTGGAGCGAGCGCTGGTCGGTGCACTTGTCGACCTCGCGGATCACGAACCCATAGCGCTGTGCCCCCCACGAGATCCGGACGCCGACGCCCTGGAGGTCGAAGCTGTCGGCGAGCTGCGCGCCGAGCGTGAGGTAGTCGAGCGGCGCCGCGCCGTGGCTCGTCGCACACCGTCCGTCGAAGAAGCGCGTGTCGAACTTGAACCCGTTCACGTCGTAGCGCCGCATGAGTCTGTGCAGGCGCCCCTCGTACCAGGCGTACGCGTCGGGGTTCGCGAGGTCGACGATACCGGCGGTGCCATTCCACCAGTGCGCGAGGCACGGCTGAGACGGATCCTCTTTGTCGGGGAGGAAGTAGCCGCGGTCTCTCGCGAGCTCGAAGTTCGTCGAGTCCGTGTTGATCCAAAGCGTCACCCACAGACCGAGGTCGAACCCGAGCTCGTGGATCCGCTCCGACATCGCGGCCGGGTCGGGGAACTTCGTGCGGTCGAACTCGAGATCGCCGTAGTGCGGCATCCAGCCGTCGTCGATCTGCACGGCGTGGCCAGTCAGTCCGTTGGCGGCAAGGCCCTTCGCGTAGTCGAGCACCTTCGCCTGGTCGACCGATGTGTAGAACTGGGCCCACGTGTTCCAGAGCGGCATCTCGATCTGCTCGTACGTGGGGTCGATCTGCTGCGGTCCGCCCACGATGTCGATGTAGTCGTGGTAGACGGCGTCCTGTGTGGCCTCCACGAAGACGTAGGCCGCGAACTCGTCCGTGTGTTTCACGAAGAACCGGCCCATGCTGTCGTTGCGGTTGTTGATCGAGGCGCTCATGTGCAGGTCGGTATCGACCCACAGGCCCACAGACTTCGACGTGAACCAGAACGGGTCGGTCATGAGGTACTCGGCGGGGTTCATGTCTCCGTCGTAGACACGGCCGGAGCTGAGCGGCCACGGCTGTCCCTCCCACGGGGCAGGTGCGCGGCCGGCGGCCTCGCCCTGACCGAACCATTGCCCGGAGGGCGCGAGCTCGAATACGGTGCCGAGTTCGCCGGAGGCGGCGGGGTCGAGCGACCACTCGATCCGGTAGCGGTCGGGCTCCGGTCGGATGGCCATCAGAACGGTGTGGTCGGGCGAGGTCGTCGCGAGTGTCAGGGAGAGGGTGGTTCCGTCCCAATCCCACGACGTGACGTCGGTCGCCTTGAACCAAGTCCCGCCGACCCGGAACCGAGCCGGGCCCTGCCCGTAGTCTGCCGGCTGCGTCGCGAGCACCGTCGCGCCGTCGCGCATCGTGAGGACCTGGAAGATGGACATGCGCACGTGCACCTCGTAGCCGGGCGCGTCCGCGCTCGCCGGCTCCGTGAGCACGAGTTCGTCGCCCTGCTGCACGACGTCGGCGGCGCGCCCGGTCCGGCCTCCCGAAGCGGTCCCCGCCATGGTCGCGGTCAGAAGGAGCACGAGGAGCGCTGATCCCGCGAGCCTGGCACCTCTCGACAGCCGCACGTCGGTTCCCCTCTCCCCTCCGGGTCTCCGCCTCTCTAGGTCCTCGCCTTGCGACGGCTGACGGGGTTCGTGAGCGTCCCGATACCCTCGATCTCGATCGTCACCTCGTCACCGTCCTCGAGCCATACCGGCGGTGTGCGCGCGGCGCCCACCCCCGGGGGCGTGCCGGTGGCGATGAGATCGCCGGGCTCGAGCGTGAGCGTTCGGCTGATGTAGGCCACCAGCTCCGCGACGCCGAACACCATCTGCGCGGTGCTCGAGTCCTGCATCGTGCGGCCGTTTAGGACGCACCTGATCGCGAGCGCCTGCGGGTCGGTGATCTCGTCCGCCGTGACCAACCACGGCCCGATCGGCAGGAACGTGTCGATCGCCTTGCCTAGCATCCACTGTGAGCTGCGGAACTGGAGGTCCCTGGCGGACACGTCGTTCGCGCAGGTGTAGCCGGCTACGTGCGAGAGGGCGTCGTCGACGGACACGTCGCGGGTCATCCGTCCGATCACGACGGCGAGCTCGGCCTCGTAGTCGACCTGCTCCGTGGCCTCGGGGAGCAGGATGGGCTCGCCGGGGCCGATCACCGAGTTCGCGAACTTCGGGAAGAGGATCGGTTCCTCCGGGATCGGCTGTCCGGACTCCGCGGCGTGATCGCGGTAGTTGAGGCCGATGCCGATGATCTTGGCGGGGCGGGAGACAGGCGCAAGCGGTCGGATCGAGGCGAGAGGGATCCGGGGTCCATCGTGCGCCTCGCCGGTCGCGAGGTACGCGGAGAGATCGTCTCCCATCCTCACGACATCGTCGTCCTCGACCCGCCCGAACCCTCCTTCGAAAGACACGAGCTTCACGGCGTGAGCACCACCTTCACGAGGTCTGTGCCGTCGACGAGCGCCTCGAAGGCGCGCTGGCCGTCGGAGAGCGGCATATGGGTGATCCAATCGTCCACGCGAACGTCCCCGCGCGCGAGGAAGGCGACCGCGCGTTCGAAGTCCTCATCGGTGCACGCGTACGAGCCGGTGACGGTGAGTCCCTTCGACACGACCGCGTGATAGCTGATCGGGCCCTCCACCGCGCCGAGGCCGACGGCCTCGACGCGTCCGCCGAAACGCGCGGCGGCGAGCGCGAGGGCCCAGGTCGAGGGGAAGCCGGCGGCGTCGATGACGGCGTCGACGCCCTCGCCGCCGGTTGCCTCGGCGACGGCCGCGGCTGGATCTTCGGCCGGGAGAGGTCGCCCCCCTTGCGCCGCAGCCAGTTCGAGACGAGGTGCCAGAGGGTCGGCGACGAAGACGCGCTCGGCGCCGGCGAGAACCGCGGCTCGCACGGCGAAGAGGCCTATCGAGCCCGCGCCGATCACGAGGACGTCGTCACCGTCACGCACCGAGCGGGCCACCGTGTGAACCGCGTTCGCGAGCGGCTCGGTGAGGGACGCGACGTCGTCGGACAGGTCGTCCGGGATCGGCAGGATCTGCGAGGCCGGCAGCACGCAGGCGTCGGCGAAGCCGCCGGGGAAGTTCATGCCCATGAGCTTGCGGTTCGGGCAGAGGTTCGGGCGTCCCTCGGCGCAGCGGGCGCACGTCCCGCAGGAGACCACCGGCTTGACGATCACGCGGGTACCCACGAGCGCGGGATCTGCGCCGTCGCCGACCTCCGAGACGCGCCCCGCGACCTCGTGTCCCATCACGAGCGGCGGGATCCGACGCGGACTGGCCTCACGGAACCCGTGGAGATCCGAGCCGCAGATCGCCGAGGCGACGATCCGCACGACCACCTCTCCAGGCCCCGGGGCGGGGTCGGGTACGTCCTGCAACTCCATCTTCCTCGGGCCGAGGTAGACGAGGGCCTTCATCGCGGCCTCGCGCTCGCGCAGATGAACGGCGTCTCGCGCGGCGGCACGAACACCGGAACCCCCGGGTAGTCCATCTGCACGCTCTGGACGAGCAGCTCGGGGTACCCTCGGTTCCCCCTGAACATGTCGTAGTGCATCGGTATCAGCATCCCGGCCTCCATCTCCTTCGCCAGCCACGCGGCCTCGCGCTCCGTAAGGTTGCCGACGATCCCGCGACGTTCCCGCTCGGGATCGCGGCCGTTGATCGGCAGGATCGCGACGTCGATCGCGAGCTCGCGCAGCTCCGTCTCCATCCCCTCGTAGTGGATCGTGTCGCCGGCGTGGTACAGGCGGAGCCCTTCGCTCTCGACGACGTAGCCGAGGAAGCGCACGAGTCCGCCCGAGAGCTCCTCGCCGAACCCGTAGGCGTCCTCCATCGTGATGCCGTGCTTCGCGGGAACGGCTCGGATCGTGAGCCCCGCGATCTCGGCCGTCTCACCTGGTTGCAGTCCGACCACCCGGTCTCCAGAGATGCCCGCCTCCGTGACCATGTCCACGATCGGCGTCGGGACCACGAACACCGCGCTCGGAGACGCGGCCGCGATGCCCGGTGCGCTCTCGCCGTCGAAGTGGTCGATATGCTCGTGCGTGCAGAGCACGACGTCGAGGCCCGTCGCCGCGGAGGGCGGGAACGACGGCTCGTACAGCCGCGCTTCGTGAGACGCGAGGAACGCGTCGAGCAGGGCGGTGGCACGCCCCGCCCGCAGGGCGAACCCGGCCTGGCCGAGCCACGAGATCGCAGCGCGGCCGGGCCCGACCGGCACCTCCCGCAGCAACTCGAAAGGTGAGGGACCGGCCATGTCGCATGCCTCCTTCGGGTTCTCAGGTCACATCCGAGTCACATCGCGAGCTGTCCGCCGTCGACTACGAGCAGCTCGCCGTGGATGAACGACGCGTCGTCGGACGCGAGGAACGCGTAGGCGGCGGCGACCTCCTCGGGCGTCCCGGACCGGCCGAGGGGGATCCGCTCGCGCACGTACCGGGCGGTGTACTCGGGATCCTCGGCCTCGGCCTGGAGCGGGGTGACGATCTTGCCGGGGCAGAGCGCGTTCACGCGGATCCCGTGCGGGCCGAGCTCGACGGCCATCGTCCGTGTGAGCATGGTGATCGCGCCCTTCGAGGCGTTGTAGTGCGCGTAGCCGGGCTCGCCTTCGAAGGCGTTCGTCGAGGACATGTTCACGATCGCGCCCCCGCGGCCGCGCGTCACCATCCGAGCGGCAACCTTCTGCGCGACGAGGAACATGCCGCGCAGGTTGATGTCGAGGACCCGGTCCCAGTTCTCGAGGGTGATCTCGAGGAACGGTTCCTGCCATGCGACGCCCGCGTTGTTGACCAGCACGTCGATCCCGTCGAGGAACCGCTCGGCCGTCTCCACGAGGCGCTCGACGTCTTCCTCCAGGCTCACGTCGCACGCCATGCCCTCGACCTCGCCGAGCGCACGCAGGTCGCGGACCGCCTCCTCGACCCCGGCGGCGCCGCGGGCACAGATGAACACGCGGCAGCCCTCCTCGAGGAAGCGGCGGGCGGCGGCCTGGCCGATCCCGCGGCTCGCACCCGCCAGGAGCACCCCCTTGCCTTCCAGTCCGCGCATCAGCGCACCTTGCCCCTCCCGGCGATGGCGAGCTCGCGCTCCACGCCCCCGCCCCGCACGCCGTAGGCGACGTCGAACATGTTCACGCAGCTGCACACGTGGAGCGGGATCACCTGCAAACGGTCGCCGATGCGGACGTCGTCGTCGTCCGTGCGGTGGCCGACGCCGTGCTCCTCGTTCATGAAGTCCAGACGGAGACCCGGCCGGCCCGCGACTACCCCTCGCCCCGGGAACGGCGGGCCGTCGCCGCCGTCCGACGTGAAGCACTTCGTCCCGGCGTCGATCACGAACCGTTCCTCCGACGGATGCGCGACCACGGTCGCGAGCACGCGGGTTGCGCACGTGTCCTCGCTCGCGACGCCGAGGCGCATCTGCTGGACATCGTTGAAGACGTAGGTGCCGGGGCGGATCTCGGTCACGCCGGGGACCCTCGCCGCGGTCCTCGCGGTCGGCGTCGATCCGACGCTGATCTCGCGGATCTCGAGTCCGTCCCTCGCGCAGAGCTCCGCCGTCTCGACGAGGGACGCGCCCTCGTGCTCGGCCGCCGCGCGAAGCTCCTCGGGGCTCCGGCTGCTGTAGGAGTGGCCGGCGTGCGTCAGGAGCCCGATCACGTCCACGCCCGGCACGCGCGCGATCTCGGCGACGAGCCGCACCGTCGGTTCGCCCGGCGGGTGACCGAGCCGGTGCAGGCCGGTGTCCACCTCCACCAGCACGGGGATCTCCTGCCCAACGTCGCGGCCGACACGGCCGATGCCCTCCGCCACCTCCGCGGAGTCGAGGCTGACACGCACGCTCGTCCGCTCCAAAAGCGCGCGCAGCCGGCGCAGCTTCTCCTCACCCCAGATGGGGTAGGCGAGCAGGATGTCGGTGAGCCCGGCGTCCGCCATGATTTCCGCCTCGCCGAGCTTCGCGACGGTGATCCCCGAGGCGCCGGCGCCCACCTGCATCCGGGCGATCTCGGGACACTTGTGGGTCTTCGTGTGCGGTCGGAGCTTCACACCTGCCGAGCGCGCCACCTCGGCCATCTCGGACAGGTTGTGTTCGACCACGTCGAGGTCGAACAGCAGGACCGGGGTATCGAGCTCAGGGTAGGGGACCGTCACGTCGTCTCCGTCCGGTCCCCGGGCTCACCGCGGCAGGTGAAGGACGGCGTCGATCTCGACCAGGATGTTCCTGAGCTCGCAAGCCACCGTGGTCCGCGCCGGCCGCGGCGACCATGCGAGGATCCGCTCGTACGTCGCGTTGAACGCCGGGAAGTCCGAGATGCGCGCGAGGAAGACGCCCACCTTCACCGCGTCGCGTAGCGACCCACCGGCGGCGACCGCTATCGCCTCGACGTTCCGGAGCGTGACCTCCGTCTGCTCCTCAACCGTCGTGCCGATCACCTCCAGCGTCACCGGGTCCAGCGGCCCTTGGCCGGAGATGTAGACGAAGTCGCACGCCCGGATCGCCTGCGAGTAGGCGCCGGTTCCCCTCGGGGCTCCCTCTGCGACGATCTCCTTGCGTTCGGTCACATCCGCCTCCGTTCCGACCCTACCTGCTCCGTCCCGCCCCGTCCTCCGTCCTAGCTAGCCGCAGGCCACGCGGGCACCGCCCCAGTCCGCGTGGTCGTTCGCGTTGCCGTCTCCCGCAGTGATCACGACCAGCTCGAGCTCGTCAATGCCCGTGAGGTCGGCGTAGGCGGGCTTCGTGCCATTCTCCCCGCGCAGGACGCCGCTGTCGTAGAGCTTCTCGCCGTCGCCCCACACCTGGAAGATCACCGATCCCTGGTTCGCTATCTCGTCGTCGACGCCGACGTCGGCGAGGAATGCGGTGCACGCTCCGTCTAGCCGATAGACGATGTGCGAGGGAGCGTGGGTGCCGATGCCCTTCTCGAAGGTCTGGCCGTTGATCGTGATGGTGCGTCCGTCAGCGGGGGCGCGCTCGCCGTTGCTCATGTCCTGCTCGACCGGGCCCCAGCCGCCGGTCGCCGAGACCCATTCCATGTCGCTGAGGAAGGTGGTCGGCCCGGTGATGGTGGGGATAGGCGAGGGCGGAGGGGCCGGCGACTCGTAGGCACCGACGTCGATGCTCCCGTTCTCCGCGCGGCCCAGCCCGCCCAGGTCGCGCGTGCCGGCCTCGAGGAGGAACGCCCCCGTGTCGATCGCAGGGGACGTCGACTCGAGCTGGAAGTCGCCCGCCTCCGCGTTCACGAACGCCGGGTCCGCGAACACCGAGTGCCGGTCGTTCCCGGACGCCTTCCGGTACGCGTCGAAGCTCGTGTAGGTGACGCCCTTCCACTGCCAGGTGCTGCCGTCCGGGCCGCCGGGGGAGAAGTAGATGTTGTTGTCGATCCGGTTGCCCGTGTTCTCGACGTAGGGGTTCGCCAACAACAGGCCCTGCGCGTTCGCGTAGAAGATGTTGTTCTCGATCACGTTGTCGCGCGTGTCGAACTGCAGGAGGAGCTCGCCGCTTCCCGTCATGAGCGAGTCGTTCTGATAGAAGGTGTTGTTCACGATGACACAATGCTCGGTGCTGCCGCGCTTGCGATCGTATCCGCCGATGGCGAGACCGATCACGGTGCTGTTGTACACGAGGTTGTCGCGGGCCGTGATGTAGCTGGTGGACCTGTCGCCGTGCTCGCTCGCGAACTCCATACCGATGTTGACGTCGTGGACGATGTTCTGCTCGACGACGATGTCGCGGCCCCCGTCGACGTAGATGCCATCCGCGCTGCGGTCTTGACCGTACGCGGGGTTCCCGTAGGAGTCGATGTTGTAGACGAGGTTGCCGCGGACGACGCCGTCTCGAGCCACATCGTAGGTGAAATCACCGGCGTTCCCCTCGTAGCCGATCACGTCGATCCCGATGTTGTTGTTGTCGTGGACCACGTTGTTCGTGACCCAGAACCCGACGACGTTCCCGTTCACGACGAGCGACTCGCTCGAGCCGAGCTTGCAGTCGTGCACCTTGTTCCCGTCGATCACGACGTCGCGGATGGGACTCGGGGACTTCGTGCCGTAGACGGCGATGCCGTGTGCATCGCCGTTGACCCGAGCCTGGACGTTCGTCTCGATATGGTGAACGTTGTTGTCGAGCATCCGGATGTGACTCGCGTCGCCCGTCACGTAGATGCCGATCGGGACGTCGCCGGGTTCGGCGGTCCGGTAGTTGCGGATCTCGAAGCCTTGGATGGTCACGTAGTCCTGGCTGTCGATGGAGAACATGGCGGAGAACCCGTCTCCGACCGTGAGACCGGTACCGTCCAGGACGGCGTGCTCGCTCGGGTAGTTCCGAAACGTGATGAACCCGCCTCGGGCGGAGCCGGAGACGTGCACGCTCGTGGTCTGGTTGTAGGCGCCGCCTCGGACGTAGACCGTGCTCCCCGGCCCGACCGTGTCGGCCGCCTTCTGCAGTGTGGCCCAGGGCGCGTCCTGTGTTCCGGGGTTCGAGTCGTCCCCGTCGGTGGCGACGTAGTACTCGCGCCCGGACGGCGCCGGCCGGTTCGTCGTTCGAGTGGTCACGGCCCACACCGTCACAGCCGCGAGAACGACGATCGCTGCTGCGTAGAGGGTCCGTCCGCGCATCCGCTTATCTCCCTTCGGGCGTCATCGGACAGACGGGCGCGGCGCCGAAAGGCGCCGCGCCCGTCTCGAGCGGCTTGGGGAAGTCGGCCAGGCCCCACGGCCCGGTGACCATCATCCCCGTCTTCCCGGAGTTGATCGCGGTCGTAACTCATCGGTCCGGGGGTGTCCGGTCTTCAGCGCAGAGCTTCGTCCGTCCGCGCGTCGAACACGTGGACACGGTCGGGGTGCACACCGAGCCGTAGACGCATCCCCGGCGAAAGTCGGACCTCCGGATCGAAGCGTGCGGTGATCACGGCACGCGATCCGGGAAGCTGAGGCAGCAGTTCGGCGTGCTCCTCCCCGGTCTCGACCTCCGCGAGCTGTCCGCCCACCGCGCCGCGCGCGATCACCTCGTCCCCGAGAGGTTCGACGACCTGGACCTCGAACTCGAGCGAGGGCAACCCGTCTGCAGCCGGACGCAGGGCCTCCGGACGGATGCCCAGCACCACGTCGCCGTCGGGCACGCCGGGCGTCGGGACCTCGAGATCCCCCGCGGTGACGCGTCCCTCCCGCGCCACGCCGCGCAGCATGTTCATGGCGGGGCTCCCGATGAACGCGGCCACGAACATGTTGGCCGGGTGGTCGTAGATGTCCTGGGGTGCGCCGACCTGCTGGAGACGGCCGTTCGACATCACGGCGATGCGGTCGCCGAGAGTCATGGCCTCGATCTGGTCGTGCGTCACGTAGACGGTGGTGATACCGAGCCGACGGTGCAGCTGCTTCAGGTCGGCGCGCACCTGCACGCGGAGCTTCGCGTCGAGGTTGGACAGCGGCTCGTCCAGCAGGAACGCCTTCGGCTCGCGGACGAGCGCCCGACCCATCGCCACGCGCTGGCGCTGACCGCCGGACAGTTGTCCCGGCTTGCGTTTGAGGAGATCGTCGAGCCCCAGCATCCCCGACGCGTCGCGCACGCGGCGGTCGATCTCGTCCTTCGGGGTCTTCCGCTGCCTCAGCCCGAAGGCCAGGTTCTTGTACACCGTCATGTGGGGGTAGAGCGCGTAGTTCTGGAACACCATCGCGATGTCGCGCTCGCGCGGCGAGAGATCCGTGATGTCCTGACCGCCGATCGAGATCGAGCCGGAGGTCGGCTTCTCGAGGCCCGCGACCATCCGTAGAGCGGTGGTCTTCCCGCAGCCCGACGGGCCGACGAGGATCAGGAACTCCCCGTCCTCCGCGGTGATCGAGAGGTCGTCCACGGCCACCGTGGGCCCGGGGAAGACCTTCGTCACTCCGTGGAAGGTCACGTCCGCCATCTCAGTGCATCACCCCTTCAGACCTGAGGTCGCGACCGACTGGATGAAGTACTTCTGGGCCGCGAGGAACACTATCAGCAGCGGGATCATGCTCATCACGTTGGCAGCCATCAGTAAGGTCCACGATGTGGTGTGCGCGGTCTGGAAGTTCATGAGCCCCAGCTGGATCGTGTAGTGCTCCGGCGACATTATCGCGATGAGCGGCCACAGGAAGTCGTTCCAGGTCCATAGGAACGTGAGAGCCCCGAGGGTCGCGAGCGCCGGCAGCGACAGCGGCAGCACGATCTTGAACAGGATGCCGAGGCGGGAGGCGCCGTCGATGCGGGCGGCTTCCTCCAGCTCAATGGGCAGCGTTCGGAAGAACTGCCGCAACAGGAAGATGCCGAACACTTGGACGAGGCCCGGCACGATCAGCGCGCCGAGGCTGTCTATCCCGATCTGCGGGCTGATGTGCGTGCCGAGCCACTTCACGATGAGGAACTCCGGGATGATCGTGACCTGGTAGGGGATCATCAGCGTGGCGAGCATGAGCATGAAAACGACCTCGCGGCCGAAGAACTTGATCCTCGCGAACGCGTAGCCCGCCAGGCTGCAGAAGACGAGGTTCCCGATCACGGTGGCCATCGTGACGATGAAGGTGTTCAGGAAGTACGTGCCGAAGGCGCCCCGCTTCAGCGCGTTCGGGTAGTTCACCCAGTGGATGCCCTCGGGGATCATCACCGGCGGGAACCGTCTCGCCTCGCTGATGGTCTCGATCGAGGTGACGAGCATCCACAGCATCGGGAAGAGCATGACGAGGGCGAACGGGAACAGGAACAGGTGCCACCGGTCGAACGGCAGCCACCGGCGCCGACGGTGCGCGGTCTTCGGAGCCATGGCCTTGGCAGGCTTGAGCGCGATCTGTTCGCTCATGCGCTGTAGTGCACCAATCTCTTGCCGACCATGAACTCGATGATGGAGATCACGAGGATTATCCCGAACAGCACGTAGGCCATGGCGGCCCCGTAACCTGCGGCGAAGTTCTGGAAGGCCTGGACGAACAGGTAGTAGACGAGCACGGTGGTCGAGTACAGCGGGCCGCCCTTGGTCGTGAGGTAGATCTCGTCGAACAGATGCAACGCGTTGATCGTGAGCCAGACGACGAGGAAGAACGTCGCGGGGCCGAGGAGCGGGAGCGTCACGTTCCGGAAGGTCCCCCAGCGGCTGGCACCGTCGATCTGGGCCGCCTCGATCAGCTCCTGAGGGATCCCCTGCAGGGCCGCCAGGTAGATGATGACCACGAACCCCAGCCAGCCCCACACGGTCATCGCGACGATCACGTAGAGGGCCTCGTTCGTGTCCCTCAGGAAGCCCTGCTCGGGCAGGTGGAGCGCGTGCAGGAACGCGTTGATGAGCCCGTAGTCGGGGTCCGCGAGCCACATGAACATGATGGCCGTCGAGATCGTGGAGATCGCGAGAGTGACGAAGACGGCCAGGCGGTAGAAGGCCATCAGCCGCAGCTTCCGGTTCACCGCGACCGCGACGAAGATGCCGGCGACGATCGAGATGGGCACGAACAGGGCTGTGTACTTCGCGGAGTTCCACAGCGCCGTCTTGAAGATGGCGTCATTTGCCAGTGCCTTGTAGTTCGCCCACCCGACCCACTGGGTTTCGCCGGTTAGCAGGTTCTTCCGCTCGAGAGACAGGATGACCGACCAGACGACCGGGTAGATCGAGAACAGCGCCATCATGAAGATGGCGGGCCCGGCCAGGCTCCATCCCGCGACGTTGTCGGACCCCACGATCCGCCGCCACAGGGGCGCTCGTCGCCGCCCTGTCGCCTCCATGCCTGCTTCCTACGTCCCTATGCCTCGATCATGGAGCCGCCAGGGCCGCGTTCGCCGCCTGGGCTGCTTGATCGAGGGCCGTCTGCGCATCGGCCTTTCCGAGGAGAACCGACACGATGGCCTGCCCCAGCGCCTCCGAGACCATCGGGTACTTCGGGGTGACCGGCCGGGCCTTGAGAGCGTTCTGCTCGTTCTCCACGAACGTCTGGATCCCGGGGTACTTGTCCAGGAACGTCTGATACCCGGCGACGTCCAACTCGCTCTGCCGGATCGGCAGGGTTGCCGTGTACAGCGCGTTCTGGATGTCCTGGTCGGGCTCCGTGTACCACTTGATGAACTCGAAGGCTGCCTGTGCCCGCTCGGGGCCGTTGTTGAACAGCACCCAGTTGTCGGGGCCGGAGATCGTCTGGTGGTTGCTGGGGTCGTCGAACGACGGCATGATCTGCACGCCGTAGTCGACGTTCTTGAACCCTTGCAGGTCCCACGGTCCGGTCACGAGCATGCCGATCTTGCCACCGTTGAACACGTCTCCGATCTTGGTGTTGGTCGTGTCGATGTAGATCGAGTGGTCGACCGTTGCCATGTCCTGCAGCACGGTCAGCGCTTGGACCCCCTGCGGTGAGTTGAACACTGCCTGCGTGTTGTCGGCGTTCAGGATGTCCCCGCCCGCCTCCCACAGCATGGCCTCCCAGTGCCAGACGGTGTCCTCGCTCGCGTCCGCGGGATAGGCCCACCCGAACTGCTGGTTCGCCGGATCCGTCATCGCCTTGGCAGCCGCACGGAAGTCGTCCCAGGTCCATTCGGGCGTTGGGTACTGGATCCCCGCCGCGTCGAACAGCGCTGGGTTGTAGACGATCGCCAGGTTGTCGACGAGAGCGGGGATGCCGATGATCTTGCCATCCACCGTGGCCGCGTACCGCTCCGCCGGCCAGAAGTCGTCCCAGTTGAACGTCGGGTCGTTCTGGATGTAGTCGTTCAGGGGGAGGAGCGCGGGACTCGTGGCGATGTTCGCCGCCCACGAGCCGTAGAGGTACGCGATGTCGGGGTAGGTGCCGCTCGCGACCGCCGTCTCCACCTTCGTCAGCGCGCGGTCGGAGCTGCCGTAGAACACCGGCTTCACCTGGATGTCGGGATTCGCCGCGTTCCACTGCTTGACGAGCTTGGTGCACTCCAGGCCCGCCTGGCCGGAGTTGCCGTGCCAGAAGACGATCTCGACGGGACCGCCGCCCGCGCTGCCGCTCGGCCCGCCCGAGGTGCTCTCGCCCCCTCCTCCGCCGCCCCCGCAGGCCGTAGCCAGGAGGACGGATACCGTGACCAGGCCCAACCACATCTTCTTCATCGCCGCACCCCCCTCACTAGAGCACCACCGATCGCGTCAGGTGGCGCGGGTGGTCCGGGTCGAGGCCCTTCGCCTCCGCCAGAACCACCGCCGTCCGTTGAATCTTCACCAACTCCGCCATCGGGTCAAGCCCGCCGGCCACGACCGTCGCCCCGGTCCCGCGGACGTCCTCCAGGAGATCCGCGGCGACGTCGCCGAGCGACCACACGCAACTGCGCTCGCCGGCCAGGCTGATCGGGCCGTGGCGGTACTCCATCGCGGGGTAAGACTCGGAGAACAGGCCGCTCGCCTCCCGGACCTTCAGGGCCCCCTCGTTCGCGAGCCCCACGGTCCACCCTCTGCCGAGGAATACGAGATGGTCGAAGGCCCCGGCTCTGACCGGTATATCGGCCTCGAGCGCCCGCTCCCCGTCGGCGATGACCGATGCGAGGTCCTCGCCGAGATGCGTGCGCAGGAACGCGAGCACGCTCGTCGCGAACCTCGTCTGCACGACCGAGCGCTCGTCCGCGAACTCCAGCAGGATCGCGCGCCCCGCGGTCCGCACGATGGGGGAGTCCGCGACAGCCGAGATCGCGACCGTCGGCGCGCCGGGTGGCAGCGCCTCGAGCAGGCGCAGGACCTCGGTCGTGGTCCCCGATCGCGAGATCGCGACGACCGCATCGTAGGTCCGACCGCTCGGCATCTCCGAAGCCGGGAAGGCGTCCGTCTCGCCGTGCCCGGCCGCCTCACGAAGTGCCGCGTAGGTCTGCGACATGAAGAGCGAGGTCCCGCAGCCGACCACGGCGACCCTCGAACCGTGGGGCGGGAGCGCGTCGGCGGCGCTCCGTGCGCGCTCGACCGCCTCAGCCCATGCCGACGGCTGGCTCGCGATCTCGTGCGCGGTTTCGCTCATTCCGGCGTAGCCTATGCCCGTTTCGCTCAGGAACGCAAACAGATGCGCGCAGGCGGAGCCTATACTCGGGCCGTGCGGCAGGCCGAGCGGTTGAGCGCTGTGCTCGAAGGTCTCTCGGAGGGAGGCTCGGTGGAGGTCGCCGACCTCGCCGAGCGGCTGGGTGTGTCGCCGGCGACCGTGCGCCGCGACCTCCAGCACCTCGAGCGCCAGCGTCTGCTCGTGCGCACCCACGGCGGTGCGGTCGCGCACGGCGTCTTGTACGAGCTCCCGCTCCGATACAAGGGCGCTCGGCACCAGGAGGAGAAGCGCCGCATCGCGACCGCCGCGGCCGAACTCGTGCACGAGGGCGTGGCGATCGGCCTCACCGGTGGGACGACCACGACCGAGGTTGCCCGCGCGCTCGTCGGTCGCGAGCGCCTGACGATCGTCACGAACGCGCTCAACATCGCCTCCGAGCTCGCCGTCCGGCCGAACCTGAAGCTCGTCGTCACCGGCGGAGTCGCTCGCGCGGAGTCCTACGAGCTCGTCGGCCCGCTCGCCGAACAGAGCCTCGAGGGACTGAACCTCGACTTCGTCTTCCTCGGGGTCGACGGCATCGCGCCGATGCCGGGCCTCACGACCCACCACGAGGTCGAGGCCCACACGAACCGCTCGCTCATCGAGCGCGCTCGTCGGACCGTGGTCGTGGCCGACAGCTCGAAGATCGGCCGCGTCGCGTTCGCGCGGATCTGCGGGCTTGACGCCGTCCATGACCTCATCACCGACGTGGCCGCCGACGCGGCCGTCCTCCGCGAGATCGAGGAGGCCGGCGTGCGGGTCACGGCCGTCTGAGACGATGGCGTCCGTCGATCCCTCGCTCGCCGACCTGCGGCTGCGAGACTACCGGCCGCGCTCGATGCTCCGGGTTTCGGAGCATCGCGTCGAGCGCGCTCGGTTCCCCGTCGTGGACGCGCACAACCACCTCGGCCGGTGGCTCACTGAGGAGTGGGCGGCACCCGACGTTGGTGAGCTGCTCGCGCTGATGGAGGACCGCAACATCGACGCGATCGTGAACCTCGACGGCCGTTGGGGCGGGGATCTGGAGGCGAACCTCGACCGGTACGATCGCGCGCACCCCGGGCGGTTCGCGACGCTCTGCCAGCTCGACTGGCGTGAGGCGGCCTCGCCGGGGTTCGCGGAGCGACTGGTCGCATCGCTCCGGCGGTCGAGGGACGCGGGCGCGAAAGGCGTGAAGGTCTGGAAGGATCTCGGCCTGCGTCTGCGCGACGACCGCGATGAGCTGCTCATGCCCGACGATCCGCGGCTGTCGGACATGTGGGACGGCGCCGGCGAGCTCGGCCTGCCGATCGTGATGCACCTCGCGGATCCGCTCGCGTTCTTCGAGCCGCTCGACGCGACGAACGAGCGCGTCGAGGAGCTGCTCGAGCACCCCGACTGGTACTTCGGGGACCGAGACCGCTTCCCGCCGTTCGAGCGGATCATCGAGGCCCTCGAGGCGGTCGTCGCCGCACACCCACGCACGACGTTCGTCGGGGTGCACGTCGGGTGCTATGCGGAGGACCTCTCTTTCGTCGGTCGCATGCTCGACACCTACGCGAACTTCAACGTCGACATCGCGGCCCGCATCCCGGAGCTCGGACGGCAGCCGCGTGCGGCGCGCGCGTTGATGACGACGCACGCGGACCGCGTGCTCTTCGGCACCGACGATTTCCCACCGAACCGCGACACGTACGCGATCCACTTCCGGTTCCTCGAGACCCTGGACGAGCACTTCCCGTACTCGCCGGACGAGGTTCCCCCGCAGGGCCGATGGGCGATCTCCGGGCTCGGCCTGCCGGATGACGTGCTCCGCGCGGTCTACGCGGAGAACGCACGGCGGCTCATCCCGGGGATCGGTCCGTGACCCGGCGCGAGGTCCGTCCCGCGGTCGCTGTGCAGGTCCTCTTCCTGTTGTTCGGGCTCGTGATCGCCGCGTTCTTCCCCTTCGTCGCGCTGTTCCTGGACTCTCGAGGGCTTTCCACCGGCGAGATCGGTCTGGTCATCGCCGCGATGGCCGTCGCGCGGATGCTGTGCAACCCGGTCTGGGGGCACCTGGCGGACACGACGCTCGGGCGTCGGCGCGCATTGCAGATCGGCACGACGGGTGCGGGGGTGGCGGCCCTCTGTCTCTTCTGGGCGCACGGCCTCGCGCCGATCGTTGCGATGACGGTCGTGTTCGCGGCCTTCAGCACCACGACCGGACCGAACCTCGACTCGATCGCCCTGGAGCATCTCGGCGCCGAGCGGATGACCGACTACGGGAAGATCCGCGGATGGGAGAGCCTGTCGTACGCGGCCGGGTGCCTGGTGTTCGGGTACACGCTCCAGCACGTGGGCGTCCGGTGGCAGATGCCGATCTACACGGCCGTGACCCTCTCGGTGCTGGCCTGGTCGTTCACCGTCGCGCCCGACCGGCCGCGACGCACCGAGGGTCACGGACGGCTCGGCGCGGTCGGCGCGGTGTTCCGCGAGGCGCCGCGGTTCTGGGGCTTCCTCGCTGCGGTCCTGGTCGTGTGGACCGCGTTCAACGGCGCGTGGAACTTCATCGCGCTGAAGATCGTGCGGGCCGGCGGCGGCCCGCTCCTCGTCGGGATCGGGTGCGCGCTGGGCGGGGCAATGGAGGTGCCGGTGATGCGCCTGGCCTCACGGCTCCAGCGGCGGCTCGGGTTGCGGCTCGTGTACGTGATCGGGTGCTGCGTCTACACCGGCGCCTTCCTCGCTTGGGGCTTGATCCAGAACCCGACGATCGTCTCGCTGCTCACGGTCTTCGAGGGCGTGGGCTACGGCCTGCTGTTCACGAGCGGCGTCGTCGTGATCGGGCGTCTGCTGCCCTCGTCGCTGTACTCGACGGGACAGTCGCTCGCCGCGGCGGCCGGGTTCGGGATCGGGCCGATCCTGGGCGCCGGCATCGGCGGCTACGTCTATCAGCGCTTCGGGGCGGCAGCCCTGTACACGGGCTCATCGATGCTCGCGCTCGCGGCCGCGGGCGTGGCCTGGATCGCGCTCTCGACGCCGGCTCTCTCGCGCCCTGAGACTGAGATCGAGCCGGTGCTCTGATGGGTGTCGAGCCTGGGCGCGTGAACGAGCACAGGCGTCTGGTCGAGGAGCGGTTCCCGGAGCTCGAGTTCCGCTCGTTCGAGCCGGTCGGCGGAGGGTGGGACTGTTTCACCTACGAGGTGAACGGCGCGTGGATCTTCCAGTTCCCGCGGATGCCGGGCGCGATGGAGACCACGCGGAAGCAGATCGCGCTGCTGCCGAGGCTCGCCCCCGAGCTACCGGCCGCGGTGCCGGTGCCGGAGCTCGTCTCGGAGGAACCTCTCTTCATGGGGTACCGGAAGATCCCGGGCGAGCCGCTCGACGTCGACGCCGGGCTGGATGGGGACCTGCCCGAGTGCCTCGGACGGTTCGTGCACGACCTCCACGCGGTGCCGCCCGAGGTCGTCGGCTGGCATCCGCGAGGGGCCGAGACCCTTCGGCGAGAGCTCCGGGCGGAGCTGCAGGCCTTCCGCGAGCGCGTGTCGCCGCTGCTGTCGTCCGCCGAGCGGGGAGTGGCCGACGCGATGATCTCGGCGTTCGTCGACGAGGACGCTAACTTCCGCTTCGCGCCTGCCGTCGCGCACCGCGACATCGGTCCCGAGCACGTCCTCGCAACCCCCGATGGGAGCCTCGCCGGCGTCGTCGATTGGGGGGACGCCGAGGTCGGGGATCCCGCGCTGGATCTCTGGTGGGTCGCCGGTCACCCAGGGTTCGGCGAGCGGATGCTTACGGCATACGGCGGCGCGCCCGACGCGACGTTCCGCACCCGCGCCGAGTTCTACTTCCGACTCGGGCCCTGGCACGAGGTCACCTACGGGCTCGACACGGATCAGCCGGCGTTCGTCGCGTCCGGCCTCGAGGGCGTGCGCGAGCGGCTTCCGTCCTGACGCGGGTCAGCCGCGGCGGATGCCCTCGGGGATCAGGTCCCCGTGCGCCTCGATGAGGTCGTCGCACATCGAGACGATCTGCCCGGTGGTGAGCGTGGCCCCGGCGTTCGAGTCGAGCAGGGCGGCCTGGTAGAGGAGATCGCGCCGTTCCTCCAGCGCCGCGTGCACCGTGAGCTCCGCGACGTTCACGAAGGCGCGGTTCAGGGCGAGGCACTGCGGCGGCATCCTTCCGATGCGCGTGGGCTGGAAGCCGTTCTTGTCGACGAGGCACGGGACCTCGACGCAGGCGTCGTCCGGCAGGCCCTCGATGAGCCCGCGGTTGCGGACGTTCCCGTAGACCTCTCGGGGCGTGCCGGTCTCGAGCGAGTGGATGATCTCGGAGGCGAGCTCGCTGGTCGGCTCGACGTCGAGTTCCTCTCCGCGGTCGAGGGCCGCCTTGGTCCGCTCCCAGTCCTCGAGGTTCTCGTCGCTGCGGAAGATGTAGTCGTCGATCAGGATCCGGTACCGGTCGATCATGTCGTCGTGCCGGATGAACCAGGGCACGTACTCGCTCGAGTGCTCGCTCGATTCGGTCACGAAGTAGCCGAACCGCTTGAAGATCTCGACCCGCACGCGCCGTCCGAGCCCCTCGGGGTCGGCGTCGACGATCGCACGCAGCCTCGGGTAGAGGTCCTCGCCGGTTCGCCTGTTCCGGAACTCGAGCACGAACGCTTGGTGGTTGAAGCCGGCCGTGCGGAACGCGACGTCGTCCTCCGGCACTCCGACGGCTTCCGCGAGGAAGTGGTGGGTGTCCCGGACCGAGTGACAGGTTCCAACGACGTTCTGGAACGGCGTTCCCGCGTACACCCCCCACGGCACCATCGACATCGGGTTCGTGTAGTTCATCAGCAGCGCGTCAGGGCACAGCTCGTGCATGTCGTTACCGATGCCGACCATCACCGGGATCGTGCGGATCCCACGCATGATGCCGCCGATGCCGAGCGTGTCGGCGATCGTCTGGCGGAGTCCGTACTTCTTCGGGATCTCGAAGTCGCGCACCGTCGCGTCGTACCCACCGACCTGGATCTCGTTGATCGCATAGTCGGCGCCGTCGAGGGCGGCGCGCCGATCGGCCCGGGCTTCGATGGTGTACCCGGCGCCGGTCCGGCGGACGATCGACTCGGCCGCACGGTGGGAGTAGGTCAGGCGCTCCTCGTCGATGTCGTGCAGAGCGATCGTCAGGGTGCCGTGAAGTTCCGTGTAGGAGCACAGGTCGGCGACGATGTTCCGTGTGAACTCGACGCTGCCCGCTCCGATGATGACGATCCGTAGCATGGCGGGAGTGTACACGCACCCCCGGAGCCGCGTTCGCGCGGGATCCCCCTGTTCGCGTACGATAGGGGCGGCCCATCGAACTAGGGGGTTGCCGTGGTCGGCGCGTACATCCTGATCCAGACCGAAGTGGGCAAGGCGAGCCATGTGACGAAGGAGATCGGCCAGATCAAGGGCATCGTGCAGGTCGACGGCGTCACCGGACCGTACGACGTGATCGCTCGCGGGGACGCTGCGGATCTCGACGAGCTCGCGAAGGCCATCGTGATGCCGATCCAGTCCGTCGACGGCGTCACGCGCACGCTCACCTGCCCGGTCCTTCAGTTCTGAGACCGCGACCCTGGGGGGTCGAGGATCCCGCGGCGCCGCGCGCCGACGGGTCGAGATGGCGCCTGTCGCGAGAGGGTTCCGCGCTGACGACGCTCTGTATCCGAACGAGTAGCGAACTGACCGACGAGGAGTTCGTCGCGCTCAGGGCCGTGTTCGACGCCGCCTGGCGCCAACCCATGAGCGACGAGGACTGGGCGCACATGCTCCCTGCGGTGCACTTCCTGCTGAAGGCAGAGGGTGAGATCGTCTCGCACGCGGCGGTGGTCGAGCGCGAGCTGCATACGGGCGGACGCCATCTCTCCACCGGCTTCGTGGAGAACATGGCCACACTGCCGGAGCTGCAGGGTACGGGGTTCGGCACCCGCGTGCTGCGCGCCGTGAACGAGCACATCGCAGCCGTCTACCAGCTCGGCGCGTTGGACACGTCGCGCTCGGCGTTCTACGAGCGGCACGGATGGCGCGTGTGGCGGGGTCCGATCTGCGTGCGGACCGAAGATGGAGAAGTGCGGACCCCGGAGGAGGAGGGAGCCGTGATGGTCCTCGCCACGCCCACGTCCCCGTCGCTCGACCTCGACGCGCCGATCAGCTGTGAGTGGCGCCCCGGCGACGTCTGGTAGCGCGGCCCGCCGTACAGTTCCCGGCATGGGTACAGAGGAGCCCGTCACGAAGCCGCCGCTCCCGAAGAGGACCCTCGCCGAAGAGGTCCTCGTGGTGCTGTCGCTCTCGCTCCTCGCGAGTGCGGTCTACGCGATCATCAACCTGACGTCCGCGCCCGTGAAGGGCTTCACCGTCTACGTCGTTGCGCCCGTTCCGTTCGCCACGCAGTTCGCGAACTTCGTGTTCGGCCTCGCGCCCGTTTGGCTCGTCGTGTACCTGGTGCGGCGGAACCGCGAAGGGCTCGCATCGATCGGCCTGTCGTGGGACCGGCCGGCGGAGGACCTCGGGCGCGGCGTCGCTCTGTTCGTGGTCGTCGGCACCGCGGGGATCCTCGTGTACCTCGGGGCGGTCGCGATCGGCGTGAACCGCTTCGTCGTGCCGATCCCGCCCGGCCACTGGTGGACGGTGCCGGTGCTGTTGATGTCCGCCACGGGGGCGGCGCTCGTGGAGGAGGTCATCGTCGTCGGCTACCTCATCACGCGGCTCCGGCAGTTCGGCGCGATGGCCGTGGCGGCGATCGTCGCGAGCGCGCTGCTCCGGGGCACGTACCACCTGTACCAGGGATGGGGCGGCTTCGCGGGGAACCTCGCGATGGGCGTGCTCTTCGGGTTCATCTTCACGAGGACCCGGCGCACGTGGCCGCTGGTCGTGGCCCATTTCCTCCTGGACGTCGGAGCCGGGGCCGGCTACCTGCTGTTCCGGGAGCACCTGCCCGGCTTCCACTGAGGCGCGACGCGCGGTGAGCGGGGGACACGCCACAGAAACTCAGCCCTTCGACCGTTTCCATCCCACCGCCGGTATGGCCTAAACTGAACGTGGCCCGCGTGAGGAGGTCTGATATGGCAGCCGTGTTGGACTACCTGCAGGGACGAGGGGTCATGTTCACCGTGATCCCGCACCAGAAGACCGCGACCGCCGCAGGCGAGGCCCACACGATGGGCGTCTCCGAGGACGAGGTCGTGAAGACCGTCGTGGTCATCGCGAACTACGGCCCCGCGTTGATGGTCATCCCGGCATCGCGGAAGCTCGATCTGGAGCTCGTCGCCGACATCACGAAGGACCCGCAGGCGCGTCTGGCTACCGAGCGCGAGCTCGAGCGCACGTTCCCCGACTACGAGCTTGGCGCCCTGCCTCCGCTGTCGATGATGCTGCTCGCGCCGATGTACGTGGATCCCGCGGTCGCCGAACGCGACCGGGTCGTGTTCGCGGCGGGCCGCCAGGACGTGTCGGTCCGGATGGCGACGAGCGACCTGTTCGGGACGGACCCGGTGGTCATCACTCCGCTCACGACGGAGAGCCGGGACAGGGCCGCCGGCACGGCCAAGTAGCTACTGAAGGTTCCGGGGGATCCGGCGGTCCCAGCGCCGGGACCAGCGCGGCTCGCCGTTCTCCCAGGTGTCGAGCTCGAGCTTCAGGTGGTACGCCTCGGCGTCGCTGGTCATCACCTGGCGCACCTCGGTTCGAACCGTCGCCTCGGGCCACTCGATCTCGTAGAAGGACCGGCCATCCGCTCGCGCCGTGCCCGGGTCCGCCGTGGACACCGTGACGGTTCCCTCGTAGCGGTCTGTGAACCGCGGCCGGTCGTCCTCGGCCTCCGTGGTTCCGCCGTAGGCGGTCACGGCCCGCGTCTCGCGAGCCAGGATGTCCTGCTCGATGCGCCAGGCGACTTCGGAGGAGACGTTGCCCTTGGGCGACTCGAGCTTGTCCTTCGGCTTCGACGGAGGCGGGAGCACCGGCCGCTCGGCGATCGGTGCCGGCCCCGGAACCGTCGGGAGGATCAGGCCCGAGCCGGCCCGCTCGATCGAGAGCGTCAGCGGGGTGGGTGGCGCCCAGGCGTTCGGCCAGTCGGTGCCGGCGAGGTCGAGGCGGATGCGGTGCCCCTTCTCGAACACCCACGAGGTCACCTCGAGCTCCACCGTCACGCGGTACTCCTTCCCGGGCTCGAGCGCCGAGGGCTCCTCCCGCGACTCGCGGTGAGTGAGGTTCAGCAGCCCGCGCGTGACGAGCGCCGAGGTGCCGTCGGGGAACACATCGCAGAGCTTCGCGCCCAGGTAGGCGACGGGCGCCGAGGAGTGCACGGTGACCTCGAGGCGCGGATGGCCGAGGATCTCGAGTTCGCCCTCGAGCGGCGCCCATTCGTACACGAGCGAGAAGGCCTCGTCGGGCCGCTGGTCGATCGGTTGTCCGTAGGGGAGCGCCCCGGCACAGGAGATCCACGCCGTCCAACCCACGTCGCCGCGGACATCGAGCTCGTTCACGTCGGTGGGCACGCGGCTCGGCGTCTCGGCGTTGCCGAGCGGGAGCGGGCGCTCCTCCAGCCGCTCGAGCGGCCAGCCGGCCTCGTACCGCCACTCGCCGTTCAGCTCGGAGAGGTCGGGCTCCGGCTTCGTCGGACGGCGGACGAACACCACGAGCTCCGGCTCGCGGTCGATCCCGTTGTCGATGCCTTTGAGCCACCGGTCCCACCACCGGAGCATCTCCGGGACCGGGTCGATGTTGGGCCCCGGCAGCGAGGACTCGAGTGACGCGTGCGCCCACGGTCCGAGCAGCAGGCGCTTCGGGCACGTGAGGCCGGCCATCGTGCGGAGCGAGTTGTTGGTGTAGCCGTCGGCCCAGCCGGCGATGATCATCGTCGCCGCCTCGATCGAGTGGTAGTTCGGGCGGAGCGAGCCGTGCTGCCAGTACGGGCCGAACGTCTGCTCCTCGAGCCAGCGGATCGTCCACGGCTCGTTCCCCTGCACACGCTTCTCCCACACCTCGCGCCAGCCCTCGCCGTACAGCGCGGGAACGGGCGGAAGTGCGTTCATCGAGATCATGTAGAGCGGGTAGTCGACGAGGTCCAGTCCCTTCAGCACACCGCCGAAGTAGTGGACGTCGTCCGCGTAGCGGTCGTCGGTGGCGAAGATCGGGATGATGGCCTTCAGCGCCGGCGGCCGCTCCATCGCGATCTGGATCGAGTTGAAGCCCGAGTACGAGGTCCCGTACATCCCGACGCTGCCGGCGGACCACTCACGTGTCGCCAGCCAGTCGATGACCTCGCAGAGGTCCTTCTGCTCCTCCGCCGGGTACTCGTCCTCGGCCATGCCCTCGCTCGTGCCGGTGCCGCGGACGTCGACCCTGCACATGGTGTAGCCGTGCTCGGCCAGGCGCACGTACTCGGGCCGGTACGAGGCCGTGACGTCGTCCTTGCGGTAGGGGAGGGCCTCGAGGATCGCCGGCCACGGCCCTTCGCCGTCGGGGAAGTAGAGCGTCGCGTGCAGGCGCACACCGTCGGCCATCGGGATGAACGCGTGTTCTCGGGGCATAGGCAGGAATCGTATCTCGCGACGCCTCCGAGTCGCACGGAGGTCCACACGACCGCCGGTCAGGGCGTGCTCGGCGACCTCCGGAACTGCGCGAGGAAACCCTCGGGGTCCTCGAGCGAGACGGCTATCCGTCGGAACCTGTACGGCAGGCCGACGACGCGGGCGCGACGCGACTCTCGGAGCACGACCACGACGACGCCCGTCCGCGAGCCGATCAGCCCTACACAGCTCCCGCCGATCCGCCAGCCGATCCCGCCGATCAGCGGCCAGCCGGTGCGGTAGGCGTCGACGATCTGCTCGCGGCCGATGGTCTGGTCGAAGCCCCACCCGAAGCAGAACCGGACCCGGCCGGGCTCCACCTCGACGAACGATCGGCGCGCCGTCCCGCCGAACGGGACGAGGAACGGCGACCACACCAGGTCGCGGCGGATCGCGTACCGCATCGTGGTTCAAGCCTACGCCGCGCCGATGGAGTCGATCAGATCCAACTCGGCGACCAGGCCCGCATCTGCCACGCCGTGCCCGAGAGCGGACCGCCTGTGAGCGCCGGCCAGAACCAGAAGAACAGCCCGACCGAGACGATCACGAACCCGACCGCGACCGGCAGCCACGGCCGCGAGCGCGAGCCGGCGATGTGCGCCTCCGAGAGGTCCCGCAGCGCGTACACGCATGCGAGCACGAAGAACGGTGTGATCGGCGTCGCATAGAAGGAGAACTGCGGCCGAGTGACGAGGAACCAGGGCAGGTACAGCGCAGTGATCGTCAGGACGACGTACCCGGCTCGCCACTCGCGCTTCTTCCACCATGCGTACCCCGCGTAGGGGATCGCGATGATGCTGCCCCAGAAGATCGCCGGGTTCCCGTTCGCGTAGATCACGTGTCGCACGTCCTTGTCGTACTTCGCGAAGTAGAGGACCGGCCGCCACAGAAGGATCCATTTCCACGCCTGCGCCAGGTATGGGTGGATCGGCTTGCCCTTGTCGCCGACCGACTTCAGGTGCGCGTGGTAGTTCGCGATGTCGGCCTGGAGGTGGATCCACTTGTCGACGCTCCAGCCGAAGTGGAGGAACCATCCGATGTAGGAGGTGTAGTAGACGACCACCGGAACCGCGAGGAAGAACACGACGATGGGGAAGCTCTCGAATTGGATCGTGCGCCAGAGCGCGCGGCGCGTGTGCATCCCCGCGCGCCGGCGCCGGGCGATCTCCCACATCAGCGAGAGCACGATCACGCCGAAGACCGCCGTCAGACCCGACCACTTCGTCGCGACCGCGGCTCCGAGGGCGACCCCGGTGGCCAAGCGCCACGGCCGCCACAGCGGGGACGGGACCCCGATGGCGGTGGGCGGGATCGGGGCTGCGGCGACCTCCTCGCCGCTGCCTGCGTCGAGGCCGAGCGCTGCGTCGAGGCCGCTGCCTGGGTCGAGGCCGAGCGCTGCTCCGGCCGCGTCGGTCATCGCCGGGGGCTCAGGGGTCGCCTCCGCCCCGGCCCCGCCCGCTGCCGTGTCGGACGCGGCGATCGGGATCGGCGTCCTCCGATCGATCCATCTTCGGTCGAGCAGCAACAGAAGGAAGGTCAGGACGATCCAGAACGTCACGAAGATGTCGAGCATCGCCACGCGCGACTGCACGAAGTTGAGGCCCTCGGTCGCGAGCAGCAGGCCTCCGGTGAAGGTCCAGATCGGGCTCCCGAACAGCAGCTGCAAGATGATCGCGAGGAACACGACGCTTGCGGTCCCGGCCACGGCGGAGGAGAAACGCCAGCCGAACGAGTTGGTCCCGAAGGCGAGCTCGCCGAACGCGATCGCCCACTTGCCGAGCGGAGGGTGCACCCACGCACCGGTGTCGTTCTTGTCGTTGCGCCAGAACTCCTCGTCGGAGGAGGTGATCGCGCAGCGCTCGTCCGAGTACCCGAGGAAGATGCACGCCGACTTGGAGTAGTAGACCTCGTCGAAGATCCGCTCCGACGGGTAGCTGAGGTGTGTGAAGCGGAGCACGCCGGCGATGAGCCCGACGGCGATGATCGCGACGGCGGGGCGGTTCAGCTTCTGCAGCAGCGTGGGCACCGCCCGATGGTACGTGAGCCAGGAGCCGGCCGGGTTGGCCTCAGCTCCCTCGGTGGGCCTCGCGATCTGCGGATCCCACCGGCGCGCCGAACCTTCCGACGTCGGCGTACGTCCTTCGGCCGTTCACGAGCCGGTCGAACCGTGCCACGATGGGCGCTGTGAGTGGGATCCTGTACCTCGTCGGGACGCCGATCGGAAACCTCAAGGACGTGACCGATCGGGTGCGCGAGACGCTCGAGGACGTCGACGTCATCGCGGCCGAGGACACGCGGCGGACGGGCCGGCTCCTGGCGAGCTGCGGCATCGGGAAGAAGAAGATGCTCTCGCTGTTCGAGGGGAACGAGCGAGCCCGGACGCGAGAGCTCGTCCAGATCCTCCGCGACGGGAAGGACGTCGGGCTCGTCTCCGACGCCGGGATGCCCGGCCTGTCGGATCCGGGCTTCCCTCTCGTTCGCGCGTGCATCGACGAGGGGATCGACGTCCGCGTCGTGCCCGGCCCGTCGGCCGTCGTCGCAGCGCTCGTCGTGTCGGGGCTGCCGACCGACCGGTACGTGTTCGAGGGGTTCCTGCCGAAGCGGGTGGGGGAGCGGCATACACGGCTGCGCATGATGGCCCACGACCCTCGCACGGTCGTGCTGTTCGAGTCGCCGCTGCGCGTCGCGACGCTGCTGCGCGATGTGCTCGTCGAGCTCGGCGATCGGCAGGTCGCGATCGCCCGCGAGCTCACCAAACGCCACGAAGAGGTCGTCCGCGGCCGCGTGTCGGAGGTGCTCGCGCGTCTCGGCGACCACGAGCTGAAGGGAGAGGTGGTCGTCGTGCTCGAGGGCTCACGCGAGCCGCACCTCGTCGACCTAGAGGCGCTCGTCGATGAGGCTCGCGCGCTCATCGCGGCGGGGATGCGCAAGCGCGAGGCGGCCACCGAGGTCGCGCACGAGCGGGGCGCCTCTGTGAACGAGATCTACCGCAAGCTCGTCTGAGGCGGGCCGTGCAGCAGCCGCCCCCGCCCGCGTTCCCGTTCCCGCCGAGGCCGGATCTCCCACCGTCGTCGCCGCGCCGGGCACGCCGGGCGTGGGTCCTGCCGGTCGTCCTCGTCACCCTGCTCGCGCTCCTCGCGATGGCGCTGGGAACGATCGGACGGGTCGGCCGGGGGTCCGTCCACGGTCAGCATCGATTCCTCGAGGCGCTCCCCGACGGCACGCCGTACCGCTGGAACCCGTGCCAGCCGATCCACTACGAGGTGAATCTGACCGACGCGCCGGACGGAGCGATGGCGGACGTGCGCGAGGCGGTGCAGCGCGTCTCGGATGCGACGGGGATCGCGTTCGTGTTCGACGGGGTGACGGCGCGGACCGTAGACGCCCAGATCGGCACAGCGTTCCAGGACACGACGCCGGAAGGGTCGCGCTGGCTCCCGTTGTTGGTCGCCTGGATCCCGCACGAGCACTTCGACTTCCTCGTCGACACCCACAAGGCGGTGGCCTTCGGTGAGCCGCAGCGCGGCCAGGGCGACATCGCATACGAGTACGTGAGCGGGGTGGTCGCGGTCGCCACCGGCGAGTCCTTGCCCCCGGGCTTCGGCCAGCGTTCCAGCCGGGGAGTGGTGCTCATGCACGAGCTGGCCCACGTCATGGGATTGGGGCACGTCCGTTCGGGAGACGAGCTCATGTGGTCACCCGAGGTGCAGGGGGCGACGGAGTACCCGAACTTGTTCCGGACCTCGTGGGGCCCCGGGGACCTCGAGGGGTTGGAGCTCCTCGGGCGAGACGCCGGCTGCCTCGCGCCGCGCGGCTGATCGCCGAAAGCCTTGCATCCCAACGAATCCCGGCCACGCTGATGATTAGTGCCAGGCCAACGCAGGGAGGCTCAGACGTTCCGCTACCATTGCGTCCCATGGGCCGCGACGTCTTCTACATCACGACGCCGATCTACTACCCGAACGACGTGCCCCATATCGGTCACGCGTACACGTCCGTGGCGGCCGACTTCGTCGCCCGGTACCACCGGCTGCGCGGTGAGGAGGTCGTCCACCTCACCGGGGTCGACGAGCACGGCCTGAAGCTGCAGCGCGCGGCTGAGGCCGCCGGGATGGATCCGCAAGCCTGGGTCGACAGCATCGATCCGAAGTGGCGCGAGGTGTGGGCGCGGCTCGACATCGCCTACGACGATTACATCCGCACCACCGAGCCTCGGCACGAGGCGGCCGTCCGGAAGATCCTCCAGGCCGTCCACGAGAACGGCCGGGGCGACATCTACCTCGGCACGTACGAGGGGCTCTACTGCGTCGCCTGCGAGGCGTACTACACGGAGGACGACCTGAAGGACGGGAACTGCCCGATCCACGGTCGTCCCGTCGAGGTGATGAAGGAGGAGAACTACTTCTTCCGCCTCTCGGCCTACGCGGATCGGCTGCTCGAGCACTACGAGCGGAACCCCTCGGCCGTCCAGCCGGACGCCCGTCGGAACGAGGTCCTCTCGACGATTCGGGGCGGCCTCAAGGACTTCTCGGTCAGCCGGACGTCCTTCGACTGGGGCGTCCGGCTGCCGTGGGACGAGAAGCACATCTGCTACGTGTGGTTCGACGCGCTGACGAACTACATCACCGCGGCCGGCTACGCCGACGACCCCCAGCGGTTCGCTCGGGTGTGGCCCGCGAACATCCACCTCATGGCCAAGGACATCCTCCGGTTCCACGCCATCTACTGGCCGGCGATGCTGATGGCTGCCGGCGTGGAGCCGGCGAGGCAGGTTTGGGTCCACGGCTACCTCCTCGTGGGCGGGGAGAAGATGTCCAAGACGAAGCTGACGGGCATCCACCCGTTCCAGCTGACCGACCACTTCGGGACCGACTCGTACCGCTACTACTTCATGCGCGAGATCTCGTTCGGTCAGGACGGGAGCTTCTCGTGGGAGTCGATGACCGAGCGACACAACGCTGACCTCGCGAACGGCCTCGGGAACCTCGCGTCGCGGGTGCTCGCCATGCTCGGCTCGTACTTCGAGGGGAGTGTCCCCGAACCGGTGGTCGACGGCGCCGAGGCGGACCTGCCGACGGTCGTGGCCGACGTCGTCTGCCGGTACGACGAGCACATGCTCGCGGTCCAGCTCCAGCAGGGGCTCGCGGCCGTCTGGGAGATCGTGGCGCGCGCGAACCACTACCTCGTCGAGAAGGAGCCGTGGAAGCTCGCGAAGGATGACTCGAAGCGGGGCGAGGTCGCGAGCGTCCTCTACGCCTCGGCGGAGGTGCTCCGGATCCTCGCGATCTTGATCCGGCCGATCATGCCGGGGGCCGCGGAGCGCCTCTGGGAGCAGCTCGGCGTGGAGCTGCCGCTCGCGAGCCAGCAGGTGCCCGGAGCGGTCGCCTGGGGGGGTCTCGCCCCCGGCACGAAGACCACGAAGGGCGCCGCGCTCTTCCCGCGCCTCGAGTCCTGAGTGAAGGTTCTCCGGATCACGTTTCACGTGAGACTCCGTTCCTCGACTGTCGGTGGACACCGGTGCGCTTCGCTCCCTTCCGAGCCGGATGTCGCCCGCATCGCGGGTTGACCGTAGGTCGAGAGCCCGTATCGTGAGCCTCCGATGAGCGACCGCAACCCTGAGGCATCGGTGAAGAGCGGAGCGGTGGATGCGCACTGCCACCTGTTCCTCCTCGAGGGCGAACCTTCAGCCGCGGTGGAGACCGCGAAGGCGGTCGGCGTGGACACCCTCGTCTGCGCTGGGATCGACCCCGAAACCAGCCGCCGGTCGCTCGAGCTGGCAGAGTCCTTCCCGGGTGTCTTCGCGACCGCGGGGATGCACCCGCACGACGCCTCGAGGTTCGACGCGACGGCCGCGACCGAGGTCGAGCAGCTCCTCGGGAACCCGCAGGTGGTGGGCGTGGGGGAGTGCGGGCTCGACTTCTTCCGGATGCGCTCGCCCCGGGAGGACCAGGAGCGGGTCTTCCGTCTCCATGTCTCCTTGAGCCGGGCCACCGGGCTTCCACTCGTGGTTCACGTTCGCGACGCGTGGCCCGAGATCCTTCGACTGCTGGATGAGGGATCGGCGGAGCAGGTCGTCCTCCACTGCTTCAGCGGGGACGTGGGTATCGCGCACGAGTGCGTGGAGCGCGGCTACTTCCTCTCGTTCGCGGCGAACCTCACGTACCCGAAGAGCGAACACCTTCGCGCCGCGGCCGCCGCAGTGCCCCTCGGGCACCTCCTCGTGGAAACCGACAGCCCGTTCCTGTCTCCGCAGGAGACGCGAGGGCGAGACAACCAGCCCGCCAACGTCCGTTCGGCGATCGAGGCGATCGCGCGGGTCCGCGGAGAGTCGTTCGATCACGTTCGCGACGCGACCGCGACGAACGCTCGCGCCGCTTTCCCGCGTCTCCGATAGCGTTCGAAGGCCCTCGAACGCCCCCGAAGGGCCGAGATCGGGCTCGAACACATGTTCTCTTTCAAGTTTGCAGTGAGGGTTGAGGCTTTGGTAGGGTGCGGTCCCTTGAGTGCAGAGGCTTCGGCGCGGCCCCTCCGCGACTTCCCTCCGAGGCCTTCCTTCGATCGGAGGAAGGGTGCGGGTACGTCCGACACGGGTCCGCCGGTTGCGGATCCGCAAGGCGGTGGAGAGCGCGGCGCTCGCCACGGCGATGCTCGTCGTGGGGACGCTGTACCTGGCGGTCCAGAAGCAGGTGACCCTCGTGGTCGACGGGCGGCCGGAGTCCGTGCGCACGTTGAGCGGAAGCGTCGGGGAACTCCTCGATTCGAGAGGGATCGTCCTCGATGCCGGAGACGTCGTGGAGCCCCCGGCGGCGACTCCCCTCGCCGACGGGATGACCGTGGTGGTCGACACCGATGGTGTCGTCGCCTCGGCCCCCCGGGCGTCTTCGGATGTGGGGGTCTGGGTGGTGGAAGGGGTGAGCGGACCGCTCCTTCGGGTAGCGGCGCAGCCCACCGAGAACTGGTTCTCCGCGGGGGAACCGGTCGGGCCGTCCCGGGTGGTGAGCGCGCGGGTCGTCGTGAAGGGGAAGGAACACGACGTACTCACGAACGCGGACACCGTCCGGGAGCTCCTCTCGGCCATGGGGATCGAGCCCGACCGTAGTGATCGCGTCCATCCATCACCCAAGGCCCCCCTTCACGTCGGCGAGTTCGTCCGCTACGTGGACGTCGAGTACCGCACGCGCGAGGTGCACGTGCCGATCCCGTTCACGACCCTCACCACATACTCGAGCCGGCTCTCGCCGGGCGCCGAGCGGATCGCGCGCTACGGCAAGGATGGCCTGGTGCTCGAGACCTACCGCGTGAAGATGGTGGATGGCGAGGTCGTCGACCGGATGCTCGTTTCCCGCCACGTCCTCGTCTCGGCGCTCCCGGAGCGCCGGGTCGTCGGCCGCTCGGCGAACCCCACGAGCGGAACGCAGGTCGGCGAGGCCTCGTGGTACTACACGGGGGGGAACGGCCTCACGGCCGCGCACCCGTCGCTGCCGTTCGGTACCGTCGTCACCGTCACGAACCTCGCGAACGGCAGCAGCGTCCAGGTGGTGATCAACGATCGTGGACCGTTCGGCGGACGCATCATCGACCTCTCGCCGAGGGCGTTCTCGGCGATCGCCACCCTCAGCCAGGGCGTCTGTCAGGTCCGACTCACCTGGTAGCGGCGGCCTCGGTCGCGCGGCGCTGAAAGCGCTCGCCGCCCGCCACGGCATCCGACCCTCCAAGTCGCTCGGCCAGAGCTTCCTCGCCGACCCGAACCTCGCACGCGCGATCGTCGCCGACGCCGATGTGCGGGAGGGCGACCGGGTGCTCGAGGTCGGTGCCGGGCTCGGCTCGCTCACCGTCGCGCTCGCTGCGACGCGAGCCGAGGTGCTCGCGGTGGAGCTCGACCGGGCGCTCGTTCCGGCCCTCGAGGAGGTGCTCGCGTCGTTCCCGAACGTTCGTCTCGAGATCGGCGACGCGATGCGCATGGACTGGGGTTCGCTGCTCGAGGGTTCAGGGTGGAAGATGACCTCGAACCTTCCGTACAACGTGTCGGTGCCGCTCCTCCTCGACCTGCTGGAGCGCGTGCCGGCCATCGAGGGTTATCTGGTGATGGTGCAACGCGAGGTCGGCGAGCGGCTCGTGGCCGGACCCGGTGAGGAGGCCTACGGCGCAGCGAGTGTGCGCATCGCGTACCGAGCCGATGCTGCGCTCGTCCGGCGCGTGCCGGCGTCCGTGTTCTGGCCGCGGCCGAACGTGGCCTCGGTCCTGGTTCGACTGACGCCGCGGCCGGCGCCGGTCGACGTGGACGAGCGAGCGCTGTTCCGCGTCGTCGAGGAGGGCTTCGCGGAAAGGCGCAAGACGATGAACAACGCACTTCGGCGGATGGGGCTAGATCGTTCCTCAGCGTCGCGTCTGTTGAGGGCGAGCGGGGTGGATCCGCTGACGCGCGCGGAGGACCTCGGGCTCGAGCGGTTCGCCGCGATCGCGGACACGCTCGTGCGGGAAGGCGCGCTTTGACGCGCGCCGGCGTCCTCCGCGAGGCGAACGCGAAGCTGAACGTGTTCCTGCGCGTCCTCGGTAGGCGTGGGGACGGCTACCACGAGCTCGAGAGCCTGGTGCTGCCGATCTCGCTCGCCGACGGCGTCCGCGTGCGGCGGGCGGACGGGCTCCGCGTGACGGTGAAGGGCGCCGAGAGGCTCGCCGGCGCGGTCCCGGCCGGGGGGCTCAACCTCGCGCTCGTCGCTGCGCTCGCGCTCGGCGACGTGTGCGAGCGATCGGGCGGTGCCGAGATCGAGATCACGAAGCGGATCCCGGTAGCGGGGGGGCTCGGCGGCGGGAGCGCCGACGCGGCCGCGACCCTGCTCGCGCTGAACGAGTTGTGGGGTTGCCGGCTCGACCCGGCGACGCTCGCCGACGTCGGGGCGCGGGTCGGCTCCGACGTCCCGGCGATGCTCGTCGGCGGCCCGGTGCTGATGCGCGGGCGGGGCGAGCTGATCGCACCGGCGACGGTCGCGCGGTCGTGGTGGGTGATCGTGTCCTTCGGTTTCGGCGTGCGCTCGCCCGATGCCTACCGGTGGTGGGACGAGGACGGCGCGTCGAGCGGTCCCGACCCCGAGCCGCTGCTCGACGCCGCGGAGACGGGCGACGTCGAAGTGCTCGGGCCGCTGCTGTTCAACGACCTCGAGCCGCCGGTGTTCGCCCGGCATCCGGAGGTCGCGGAGGCGAAGGCGAGGCTGCTCGAGGCCGGGGCCCTCGGCGCAGTGATGAGCGGGAGCGGGTCCTCGGTCGCGGGACTATCGCGCGATGAAGCGCACGCGAAGGAGATCGCCCTGGGGTTCCGGGGCGCGGTCGTCACTTCGGGGCCGCCCGCGGCCTGACCGCGGGTCGGCGATAATCCCTCCGTCCGGGGTGGTCCAACGGTAAGACGCGGGCCTTTGGAGCCCTAGATGGAGGTTCGATTCCTCCCCCCGGAACGCGCCTCCGTCGGCGGTCGCCTGAGCGGCCGTCTTGTCAGGAAGGGCGCCCCCCGGTACAAAGGGGTGCCGCGTCGACCGAAGGAAGACCGTGCCCGAGAGAGCCGCTCCCCGTTCCATCACCGCCGTCGTGCTCGCGGCCGGCAAGGGCAAGCGGATCAAGTCCCAGGTCCAGAAGGTCCTCCACCCGGTATGCGGCCGGCCCGCGCTCTGGTACGTGCTGCAGAACGCGCGCGCGGCGCGACCGCAGCGGATCGTCGTCGTCGTTCACCACGGGGCCGACCAGGTTCGCGAGGCGGTCGCGTCCTGGGGCATCCGGCCGGAGCCGGTCCTCGTCGAGCAGGGGGAGCCGCTCGGGACCGGTCATGCGGTGCTCGTCGCGAAGACTGCGGTGGGCAAGGTCGACGACGTCCTCGTGCTCGGCGGCGACTTCGACCCGGTCGCACCGGAGCAAGTGAAGGATCTCCTGCGCGTGCACCGACGCACGAGGAGCGCGGCATCGCTCCTCACGACCGAGGTCGACGAGCCCGGCGGCTATGGGCGGGTCCTCCGGGACGGCGACCGGCTGGTCGACATCATCGAGCACGCAGACGCGCCGTCCGCCGTCCGTGCGATCCACGAGGTCTCGACCCTCGTCTTCGCGTTCCGGCGCAAGGATCTGTTCCATGCACTCCCGCTCATCGGCCGCGACAACCGGCAGCGCGAGTACTACCTGAACGATGTGTTCCCGATCCTCATGGGCAAGGGCGAGCGGGTCTCGGCCATCCGGGTCGACACGGGTGGCGCGATGGGACTGAACTCCCGCGCCGGGCTCGCGGCCGTGCGCCGCGTCGTCCAAGACCGGATCAACGCTGCGCACATGGCGAACGCCGTGACGATCGTCGATCCCTCGACGAGCTACATCGACGTCGGGGTGAAGATCGAGCCCGATACGATCGTCCGGCCGTTCACGTTCCTCGAGGGCTCGACGAGGATCGGCGCCGGGTGCGAGATCGGGCCGTCGGCGCGGATCGTCGACTCGCGCGTCGACGACGGCGCCACGGTGGCGTTCTCGGTCGTGGAAGGGTCGCGGATCGGCAAGGGCGCGAACGTCGGACCGTACACCCACGTCCGCCCCGGCACCGTCCTCGCCGAGGGCGCGAAGGTGGGTTCGTTCGTCGAGATCAAGGCCTCGACGGTCGGCCTTGGCTCGAAGGTGCCGCATCTCTCGTACGTCGGCGACACGACGATCGGGAAGCGCACGAACATCGGCGCGGCGACGGTCACGGTCAACTACGACGGCTACGAGAAGCACCGTACCGTCATCGGAGACGACGTCCGGATCGGTTCGGATACGATGCTCGTGGCGCCGCTGAAGGTGGGCGACAGGGCGATCACGGGAGCCGGTTCGGTGATCACGAAGGACGTTCCCACAGGCTCGCTCGCCGTGGAGCGGTCGGAGCAGCGGATCGTGAAGGGCTACCGCAAGCGGAAGGACACTGCGGTGGCGAAGAAGAAGGCTCGGGGGCGCGAGGGGGCGTAGCTGGTGGAGATCGTCACCAAGAAGAGGATGATGCTGTTCTCGGGGACCACGCACCCCGCGCTCGCCGAGGAGATCGCCGAGCACCTCGGGTTGCACGTGGCGGTGTGCAAGATCTCCCGATTCGCATCGGGGGAGATCTACGTCCGGCCCGAGGACAGTGTGCGCGGCGCCGACGTGTTCGTCGTGCAGACCCACGCCGAGCCGATCAACGAGTCGATCATGGAGCAGCTCATCATGATCGACGCGATGAAGCGGGCCTCGGCGAAGCGCATCACCGCCGTCGTTCCCTACTACGGCTACTCGCGGCAGGACAAGAAGGGCCTCGCGCGCGAGCCGATCTCGGCGAAGCTCGTCGCCGACCTCCTCAGCACAGCGGGCGCCCAGCGCGTGGTGTCGGTGGACCTCCACAGCGGTCAGATCCAGGGCTACTTCGACTTCCCCTTCGATCACCTCACGGCGTTGCCGATCCTCTCGGCCTACCTGGAGGACCACCTCGGTCTCGGCGAGGACCTGGTCGTCGTCGCGCCCGACGCCGGCCGGATCAAGACGGCGGAGAAGCTGCGCGAGTACCTCCACGCCGACCTGGCGTTCATGTACAAGCGCCGCTCGCGGCGCGAGGCGCACAAGATCGAGGAGATGGCGGTCGTCGGTGAGGTGGACGGGCGACCCTGCGTCCTGGTCGACGACATGATCGACACGGCGGGCACCGTGGCGGAGGGCGCGGCCGTTCTCGCACAGCAGGGCGCCGGCCCGATCTACGCGGCGGCGACCCACCCGGTGCTCTCGGGCAAGGCCGTGCAGAACCTCGAGGAGGCGCCGATCTGCGAGGTCGTCGTCACCAACACGTTGCCGATCCCCGAGGAGAAGCAGTTCGGGAAGCTGCGCGTGCTGTCGATCGCGCCGATCCTCGCGTCGGCGCTCCGCGCGGTGTTCGAGGACACCTCGGTCTCCGAGATCTTCCGCGGCGACAACCAGTTCTAAAGCCCCTGCCGCATCGGGTCGTGCCGTGTGCGAACACGCGCGCGGGGTCCGAGAGGGCGACGGAAGTCCGAAGCCGCAGCGTGTTGGTACGATGCCTCGCCGGAGGTACCCATGGCTGAGCAGAAGCTGGTAGCGGAGAAGCGAGAGGGAACCGGGAAGGGCGTCGCGCGGAAGCTCCGCGCCGCCGGGCGCGTGCCCGCCGTGGTCTACGGGCAGGGGAGGACGGCGGTGCCGGTCTCGGTCGACTCCAAGGACCTCTACCACGTGCTCCACACTCGGGCCGGCGCGAACGTGCTGGTCGACCTCGTCGTCGACGGGAAAGAGAACCTCGCGATGGCCCGTGAGATCCAGCGCGACCACATCAGGGGGCAGTTCACGCATGTGGACTTCCTGATCGTGAGCCGCACCGAGAAGATCGCTATCGAGGTGCCGATCCGCGTGATCGGCGAAGCACCCGGGGTGAAGGCCGGGGGCGTCCTCGAGCATCACCTGTGGGGCCTCCACGTCGAGTGTTTCCCCGGCGATGTGCCGGAGGGGATCGACGCCGACGTCTCTGAGCTCGCCGTCGGCGACTCGCTCAAGGTCAGCGATCTCGTTGCGCCGGAAGGCGCCGTGATCCTCACGCCGGCCGACGAGAGCGTGCTCGCCGTCGTGATCCCGCAGGTCCGCGTGGTCGAGGAGGTCGCCGCCGAGGTCGCCGAGGGCGAGGCCGCACCGGCCGAAGCCGCCGCGGCGCCCGCGGAGGAGGCCGCCGAGGAGGGCGGCGAGGGCTAGGCGGCCGATGCCGCTCCCGCCACTCCCGCGGCTCGCCCCATGACCTGGCTCGTCGCCGGCCTGGGCAATCCCGGCGATCGATACGCGAGGACGCGTCACAATCTCGGTCGCATGGTCGTGGACGAGCTCGCCCGGCGCGCGGGTACGCGGTTCCGCAAGGCGCGGTTCGTCCCCGCCGATGTCGCCGAGCTGAAGGAGGGCGAAGAGCGCGTCCTTCTCGTGGAGTCGCACGGCTGGATGAACGAGTCGGGTCCCTCGTACGCGTCGCTCGCGAAGAAGAACGGCGTCCCGCCGGATCACTTCGTCGCCGTCCACGACGATCTCGACCTCGCGTTCGCAGCGCTCCGCGTGAAGCTCGGCGGCTCGACCGCGGGCCACCAGGGGTTGAACTCGCTCGTCGGGGCGCTGCGGACACCCGACTTCTGCCGGGTGCGCCTCGGCATCGGCCGGCCGCCGGGGAGGCAGGACCCGGTCGACTTCGTGCTCGAGGACTTCGCGAAGCGGGAGGCGGCCGACGTCGCGATGCTCATCGACGAGGCGGCGGACGCGGTGCTCTCGCTGCTCCGGGAGGGCCTGACCGCCACCCAGGACCGCTTCAACCGTTCCGGTCCGGGCGCCTGATCCGCGCTCGAAGAGCTTCGCGGCTATCGGCCGCCCCGACTTTCGGCGTAGGCCCGGGTCTTCCCCCGTTAAGCGGTCGGTAGGGCGGACGACGCCCCCTTAGCCGACGCGAGATTCGAGACCCACGGCCGATGTAGTCCGATCGTCCGATGCCGATGATTCCCAATACGAAGGAGGTGGTCGAGTGCGGGAGAAGATCGCATCGTTCCCCTGGCGCCGGCTCCTGTGGTCGGGGGCAACGCTGGCCACCATGCTCCTGGCGGCAGGCGCCAAGTGGAAACCCCACTGAGCAAGGGGAAAGGGAGGAAGAGAATGCGTATCCGTCGTATCGCGTACTCCCTGGCCTGGCTGGCCGCCCTTGCGGTGGCCATCGGGGCAGGTTGGAAGCCGAACTAGACGTGTAGCTCACCGGGCGCCGACCCGACGAGACCCCCTCGCATGTCGGATCTGCGCCCTCTGGTGACACGACGGCTCGCCCGAAGGGGCGAGCCGTCGTGCATCCGGGATCCGGGTTCCTGCAGGCGTGATAGCCCGCCCTCCGGGTACGTCGTGACTGTTTCAGGAACTGTCCGAGAGGACCGATGGAACTGAGATGAAGCTCGTGGTGGTTTCCTTCCTCGTCGCGCTCGCCGTCGGCTATGCGGCGGGCGGGCGACTGTCCGCACTTGGCGAGGTCAAGATCCGGTGGTCGGTCGTCGCGATCGTCGGACTCGCGCTGCAGGTGGCGCCGGTGCCGGGCAGGACGCTGCCGCTCGTGTTCCTGTGGGTCTCATTCGGGCTCTTGCTCGCCTTCGTCGTCGCGAACATCCGCGTCGCCGGGTTCGCGTTCATCCTGATCGGCATCCTCCTGAACTTCACAGTGATCGCGTTGAACCACGGGATGCCCGTGACACGGCACGCGCTCGTCGCATCGGGCCAGCAGGACACGCTGACGCAGCTCGTCGAAGAGGGCGGCGCGAAGCACCACCTCGCCGCCGCCGACGACCGTCTGCAGTTCCTCGGCGACGTGATCCCGATCGCGCCGATCCACCAGGCGGTGAGTCTCGGGGACGTGTTCACGTACACCGGCGTGATGTGGGTGATCGTCATCGGCATGCGGCGACGTGCGTTGTCGGAGGCCCCGGTGCCGCAGACGGAGGTGCAGGGTGTCGGTTGAGATGCGGAAGCGGGCGACCCCCCACGCGCGACGCTTCGTTACGCGGATGTACGAGCTCGCCGTCGCCGTCCCGCTGCTCGGCTGGGTCACGGTAGAGCTGACCCGTGACCTCGGGCAGTTCGAGGACCCGATGCTCCTGCTCTGGATCGTTGCGATCGCCCTCGTCGACCTGTTGCCGGTGCCGACCTCGGTCAACCTGGAATTCAGCCTCAGCTTCCCGCTGCAACTCGCCGTCGCCCTGATCTATCCGCCGCCCGTGGCGGCCGCGGTCACGTTCCTCGGCACGAGCGACATGCGGGAGATCCGCCGCGAGCTGCCCCTCGCGAAGACACTGTTCATCCGCGCGCAGATGGCCGCCTCGGTGATCGGGGAGAGCGCGTTGTTCCACGCGCTCGCGCAGCTCGATTCGCCCTGGTACCGGATCGGTCCGACCGTTCTCCTCGCGACGATCGTCGGCTACTCGATCAACACGCTGCTCGTCGCCTGGTACTTCCACCTGGAGTCCAGGAAGCCGCTCTTGGGGATCCTCCGCGAGATGCACATCGGGGTCTTCGGCGAATTCGTGTTCAGCTACATGGGGCTCGCCCTGTTCAGCGTGCTGGTCGCGATCTCATTCGTCGAGTTCGGCCCGGCGACGATCGCGGTGTTCATCGCGCCGCTCGCGTTCGCGCGTCAGATGTTCTATCGGACGCACTCGTTGCAGGTTGCGACCGACGAGCTGGCCGAGCGAGAACGTGAGAACGAGTACCAGGCATTGCACGACTCGCTCACGGGTCTGCCGAACCGCACGCTGTTCCTTCGGCACCTGCAGGAAGCGGTCGAGGCCTCGGGGGGCGAGGAGCAGCTCGCCGTGATGATCATGGACCTCGACCAGTTCAAGGAGATCAACGACACCCTCGGCCACCACTTCGGGGACCAGATCCTGCAGGCGATCGGACCGCGCCTGGCCACCGTGCTTCGCGAGGGGGACCTCATGGCCCGCCTCGGCGGCGACGAGTTCGGTGTCGTCCTGCCCAGCCTGCCCGATGACGAGACCGCGATACGGATCGCCGAGCGGCTACTGGAAGAGCTCGAGCACCCGCTCACGGTCGAGGGGTTGGCGCTCGACGTGTCGGCGAGCATCGGGATCGCGATCTACCCGGCGCACAGCAGGGACGTCGAAGCGCTGCTGCGCAGGGCCGACGTCGCCATGTACGCGGCGAAGGAGACGGGGGGCGGCCACGAGGTCTACGACCCCGAGATGGACCGCCACAGCCCGGCTCGGCTCGCGCTCGTCAGCCAGATCCGCCCCGCCCTCGACGGCGCGGAGTTCCTCCTCTACTACCAGCCGAAGCTCCGCCTGTCGGACAGTGCGGTCGTCGGCGTGGAAGCGCTCGTCCGGTGGGAGCACCCCGAACGCGGGCTCGTGACGCCGAACGAGTTCATCCCTCTCGTCGAGCGGACGGTGCTCCTTCGGCCGTTCACGATGTACGTGCTGGAGGAGGCGCTGCGCCAGTGGCACATCTGGGACCGGATGGGTATCGCCGTCCCGATGGCCGTCAACCTGTCCCCGCGCAGCCTCCTCGACGCGCAGCTGCCCGAGCAGATCGCCGTCCTCTTAGATCGGTGGCGCGTGCCGCCGGAGCAGCTCACGCTGGAGCTTACCGAGAGCTTCCTCATGTCCGATTCCGACCGGTCGACGGACGTGCTCTCGCTCCTGTCGGAGGTCGGCGTGCAGCTGTCGATCGACGACTTCGGGACCGGGTACTCCTCTCTGTCGTACCTGAAGCGGCTGCCGATCCACGAGATCAAGGTCGACCGCTCTTTCGTCACGAGCATGCGGGACGACCCCGGCAACCTGATGATCGTCCGAGCGACCGTCGATCTCGGCCGGAACCTCGGGCTGCGCGTCGTCGCGGAAGGCGTCGAGGACGGTGACACCTGGGAGCAACTCGTGTCGATGGGCTGCCACGTCGCGCAAGGCTTCTTCCTCACCGAGCCGCTGCCGCCCATCGAGATGACCGACTGGCTCGCCGTTCGTGCACCGAACCGCGACCGCGAGGACCGCGACGGCCGCGACCGCGAGGACCGCGAAGGCGAGGTGCCGCTCTCGTCGATCGCCGAGGCGCGCGCCCGCCGGCCGCTCCGGGCGGTCTAGCGGCCCGGCTCCGCTCCGCGCAGCGCCCTGTCTAGGTCCGCGATCAGATCGTCCGGGTGCTCGCCGCCGATCGAAAGGCGGATCCGGTTCGCCGGGATCCCTGCGAGCTCGCGTCCTTCGGCGCCCTGCTGCTGGTGGGTGGAGATGGCCGGGATCGTGGCCACGCTCTTGATGCGACCGAGGTCGGTGGCCCTCCAGATCAGCCGGAGGCCGTCGAGCGCCTTTCGGGCCGCCGAGGCCCCGCCCCTGACGTCGAACGACAGGAGGTGCGCGTACCGGTTGACGGGCCGCCCGGCGTCGTCGCCGTCGACGAGCCACAGGTCACGGCGCGCGATGTCGTGGCCCGGATGGGACGGCAGCCCCGGGTAGGTGACGGCCTCGACCGCGGGATGTTCGGAGAGGAAGCGCGCCGCGATCTCGGCGCCCTTGCTCCACTGATCGATCCTCGACCGGAGCGTGCGCAGGTCGGACAGGACCATGAACGCACTGAACGGCGAGAGCGCGGGCCCGTGGTCCCGGAACGGCAACAGCTTCACGTGCGTGGCGAAGTCCTCGCGCAGCTCGTCGGGGCCGACGCGGCTGGGGATCTCGCGCCGGGCGATCAGCGCTCCGGCGATGGCGAGGCCGCTGCCGCCCATCGCCTTGCTCATCGAGTGGACGACGACGTCGGCGCCGAGCGCGAGCGGCCGCAGCAGGGCGGGCGTGGCCACCGTGGGGTCCACGATCAGAGGAACACCGTTCGAGTGCGCGAGCTCCGCGACGGCGGGGATGTCGAAGACGGCGACGCCCGGGTTCGTCGGCATCTCGCCGTAGACGAACCGCGTCTGCCCGTCGATCCGCGAGGCCCACTCGTCGAGATCGAGCGGGTCGCGGACCCAGCGGACTTCGATGCCGCGCTCGACCGCGTAGCGCCGCGAGAACAGCATGAACGTGCCCCCGTAGCACTTCGCCATGGCGACGATGTTGGGGGTCCGGAGCGACTCGTCGGCGGCGAGGAACGGGTTCGTCGCCATGAACACGGCAGACATGCCGGAGGACGTCACGCACGCGCTCGCTTCCACTTCCGTGTCGTAGGTCTCGAGAAGCGCCAGGGTCTCCTCTAGGTAGTGAAGCGTCGGGTTGGCGATCCGCGAGTAGGTCCACGACGGCATGAGATAGGCGAGCGCGGCCTCCATGTGATCCGAGTCGGCGAAGTGCTGCGCCGGCGAGAGGAAGACGGGTTCGATGATGCTGCCCTGGTTCGCGAGCGCGGCCTCCATGCCGTAGAGCCCGTGCACGGCGATCGTGTCGAACCTCATCCGGCGCATCTCGGCGCGCCGGGCCGCCTCGGCGCGGCGCTGTTCCTCTCCCGCGGCGATCCAAGCGGCCATGCCGGGCGAGACGCCACCGGTCTCCCCGTGGGCGGAGGCTCCGGGCGTGGACGTGGTGTCGGTCATCGTTCTTCCCCTCCGGTTCCGGCTCCCCGGGAGCGGCGAAGATCTGTCGCAGATCGGGCACCCGCGTCACCGTTCTATCAAGTTCGCGCGTCACCGTTGTATCAAGTTCGGAGGGAGCGCGCGTTCGGGAGGGCGCGTTCGGAGGGAGCGCGCGCGTGACGGCCCGAGCGCCGATAGACTGACCGTGAAGGCCCCGTCGCGCCGCGACGAGGCCTCTTAGTGCTGTCCGGGAGCGGCCCGGGAACGGGGAGCGATGCTGGAGCGCCTGCTCGACACGATGATCGGCTCGGAGCCCTTTGAACGGCTCCTTCTCGAGCGCGCCCGGCCGGTCGTCGCGCGGGCCGAGGCGGGACGGGACTTCGTCCTGGCGGCGCTCGCACGAGCGCTCGACTCGCCGATCC
>Ga0315284_10000733_pt1 | contig 45231 bp, 51 predicted proteins | sample YL17G09_16_MG_FD_203696 | JGI IMG/M metagenome (GOLD analysis project Ga0315284, IMG submission 203696) | Sediment microbial communities from Yellowstone Lake, YNP, Wyoming, USA - YL17G09_16 | ecosystem: Environmental > Aquatic > Freshwater > Lake > Sediment | place: USA: Wyoming | collected...
TCGTCATCGCGTTCTTCATCTCGCTGTACTTCCTGCTCCGGGCGAAGGACAAACACCAGGCCAGCCAGAGCAAGCTCCAAGCGGACCAAGCTCGAGAAATTTCTCGGCTGACGGAAAAGCACAGCGAGGAGATGGCCGCGCTCTACACCGACGAACGTGATCGAGCTGTTAAACACGAAGTGACGATGTCCAACTACCTGGACATGATGGATGACGTGCGCTTCATCGCTTTCGAGATGCGGCGCGTGAAGATGGCGAGAGAGAAGCGAAAGCGAACACCAGACGAGGGCGAAGACTCCGAAGGAGAATCAGATGCCTAAACACGCTGCGGTATCGACGAAGCTCATGACCGCCTCAGAGCACCGGGGCTCTCCGTTGGCTGACCGCCTCAATCGTCGAGTGCTACAGACCCTGCGCGAACTCGCCACTGAAATCGAAACGGACCCAGGAATCGAAGACGAGTACGAGTTCGAAATCTTCGGGAACACGGGACCAGCTGAACCAAAGAAGAAAAAAAAGTGACCCCGGACAACACGGAACTCCCCAGGATTCTATTCACAGTCCTGGCCGCTGCCTACGGATGCGTCACCGTGTACTTCTGTTGGCGCTACTTCCTCCGCCGCCGAGCCCCCTCTCTTGTCTGCGCCTTCATGCCCCTGGGCTGGGTGGCAGCCTTCGGGCTGCAAGTTGAACGCTTCGGGCATGAGTGGGTGCCCGTGATGTTCGTTACGTCTCTCATTGTAGCTGTCGTGAGTATCTACATCATCGTCAGCCACGAGATCGCCAGGGACAAGCCCTTCAGGTAAAAAGAAGCAGGGCCCCCCGATGTTCTGAGGGGCCCCGCCAATCCTTTAGCGCGACTTAGAAGCATGGAGTTGTTGCCCGTGACGGACTAACATTTTCTCCAAGCATCCTTCGCACACAACGCTATCGGTTGGGGCCTGACCAAGATCAGAAACTGCCCAACAGAGCCCAACGCCGCATTGGTAACAGTACCTCCTTTTGAGGGATACCGGACCTTTGCCGTGCTGAACCTTTCGCGTCTTACGCATACATCCTCCTGCAGAGCGCAGGTGAAACCACGCCGGAATGACGCGGGCACTGCGCTCTCAGAGAATGCTGCTTGGTGTTGTTACGCCCCGACTGCGGGCTTCTTCTCGCCCGAACCATTGGCCGGGATGACCTGGCCGTTGGGTGCGATCTTCTGCACGAGGGTCGACAGCGCAGGGATGGAACCCAGCACCTTGATGGCGGCGTCCGAGAAGGACTCCCCACCGATGGCCCTCTGCATGTTCATCGCTTCGGCGATCTTCACCGCAGCGCCGGTCTCGCGCATGACGTCCGCGATTTCGGAGAGGCCGTCCTTCGCCGCTGCGAAACGCGTTGCCACTGCCTCGGAGTCGGCCTTCCTCGAGAGGATGTCCAGAGCCTGCGACGCCTCCTTGACGGCGAGGTTCTGATCTTCCAGGCGCTTCCTGCGGCCCATCTCCTGGTCGAACTCGACGTTCTTCATCTGCTCGGTGGCCGTCTGAATCTTCGCCTTGTCCTCGATGCTCCTGAGGTCGTTGACGTACTTCGCGAGGAGGACGCGGATCTCGGAGTCAGCGACCTCGATGGCGAGCTCGTTCTTCCGCATCTCGGTGGAGGCGCGCACTTCGGTCTCCTCCTTGATGATGTCCTGCTTCTCCTTGGTGACCTCGAGACCCCGCTTCAGCTGGGAGAGCTCGATGTTCGTCTTGACCACGGCGAGGGCGGACTGCTTGAACGTCCCCTCGATGGTCTGGTCCAGGCAGTCAACCGCGAGCACCTCGACATCAGTGACCCGCATGTTGTTCTCCTGGAACTGACGACCCTTGATCTTCACGGTGTCGCCCGTCGGGGTCTGAAGTACGAGCCCCTGCAGGATCTCCGTCGCGTTGGGACGGAAGTCCTCGAAGCGAATCTTCTTGATGGCGCCCTTGAGGTCTGAGCGCATCCTGTCGCACAAGAACTTGACGTAGTTCTCGACGGCCCACCACTTCGAGCTGTCACCCTCGAAGTTCACCCGGTAGCCCAGGCGCAGGTTGAACTGCACGTAGTCGGACGTCTCCACCTGCACGATGTCCGTCACCTGGTTGTTGTCCGTACGCAGGAAGATGGTCCTGAGCAGGTTGTCGGTGGTCTTGGGCTTCCCGGTCGACAGACCGATGACCTCGAACGACTCGTCGTAGTCGAGCAGGACGACGGTCGGGCCCTTCACCACCCGGCGCTTGTCCCCCGACTTGCTGACCACCAGCGCTGCGTAGCCCGTCCAGATTTCAACGGTGGGCACGCCCTGGTACTTCGTGTCGAGCGTGAGCGCCCGCGGCTGGGTGAAGCTGGAGGCGCGAACGAACTCGTCCCCAACGTACCCCTGGTCCTTCGAGACACGGCTGCTGTCTGCGAAGTTGGCGTTGGACACGTTGGCTGACGCCACCACCATGTTCATCGGCTGGCTGGAGGCGTACAACCCGCCACCAAGACCACCGGTGCCGACGACCGCCCCAATCGCGGGGCCGCCCTTCTTCGACTTGTAGTTCCTCTCGACGTCACCCTCGGAAGGAGCGCCACGAGTCGTGGGCACCTGCTTCAGGATCTCTCGGAGGTTCTGGTTGTACTGCAGCGCCTCGACATTGCCGGGGTACCAATCCTGGCACTGACGATCCGTCAGGACGCGACGAACGATGACTTCCGTTCGGGGGTCCGGGAGCAGCATGTCGGGGCCCTTCGAGGTGGCGATCTCTCCGGTCATGCGGTTCAGGACATAGCGTCCCTCCCCAACCGGAACTGCGCTCGCGAAGTGCTTGGTCTTGCCGTCGTACTTGACGGCGCTCACCTCCTCGCGCGGGTAGTAGATCGCGGTGTCCTTGCCGGTGATGAAGATCTCCTGACCGGCCTTGTACTTGACACCGTTCTCCTCGTAGTCAGCGATGACCTTGAGGTGCAGGCCCTGGAGCTCATTCAGCTCGATGGCTCGGAACTTCCGGCTGGCCTGACCCTCGTCGGTCCGACCCTCCATGAAGCGCTCCGTCGGAGCCGGGAAGACGACCGTCGGTCCGTTGACGTACCGCTTCTCCCCGTTCTCCCCCAGGAGGATGGCGTACTCGAGGCGCTCCAGCGTCAGAGCCTCTCGGACGTACTGCGTCTTGCCCTGCTCATCCAGACCCTCAGCAACGACGCTGATGCCCGTCGGCGGGATGTAGAAGCTCACCTCGGTGCCCCGGATGACCAGGAGCTTCCCGACAGTGAGGTCCTTCGGAGGCGGGGCGGTTGCGACCTTGGACTCCGCCTCAGCCTTCAGTGCTGCGGTGTACGCCGCCTTCTCTTCAGCGGTGGCGCCCTCCAGCGGCGCAACGAGGGCCGACGCAGGCTTGACGACCGCCTTGGCCCAGTTCTTCCGCGCCTCTTCGTCGTTGTAGACGCGAGCAATCAAATACTGATTGCTGCGGAGCTGGTGACCGCGAATGACTTCCGCGGACTGCCCAGGCCACAGAGCGAACATCGCAGGACCCGGGATGACGATCTTGCGACCGACATCCAGGTCTGTCCCCGTGGACTGACCTCCTTCGTCCGGCTGCTTCCGGTTCTTTGCCGGATTCAGCAGAACGCAGTAGAAACCTTCGACGGTCACCGGGCTCTTGCGCAGAGCCTGCGACAGCTCGGTGCAGGGCTTGAACTCCCCCGCCTTCTCGTCGTAGATGATCCCCTCATCCTGGGCCGACGGCGTTACCACGGTCGGACCGGAGAACACTTTGATCGTGCCCTTCGTTCCATCGCGGAGATACGCGTAAGCCCCAGGCGACACAACAAGATCTCGCTTCTCACCAGCCATTTGTTACCCCTCAGTTTGAACTGCATTCGCTGCGTTGAACTGCTTCAGCTACTTCAAGAAAACCACCACCACACAGGTCGAGGTCACGGTATTGACATGTGAACCCGGGCCCAGCTTTTAACAGCGCGCCCCTTTCGTGAGCTAACGCCTTGACGTAGTCGGTCCCCCTGATCTGATGCTTTTTGTTTCAAGGAAGGATCTGGCCGAGGCGTTCCCCTTGCGGGCGTATTACCCCTGTGCCGACGTACTGTCGCGACTATCGAATCTCCCGAACAGTTCGACCTAGGATTGATCGGGAGTTTTTTGCTAGCCAGCCCAATGGGACTCCGTTCGTCTCCTGTGCGGCAGTGGAGTACAGTTTGTTAGTCAGCGTCGTACCTGTCCAGGTGATCGTGGCAGGACGTTGTTCCAGACACGTACGGCCACATGTGGTCAAGCCGAACAGCGGGCTTTGCGCAGTAGCTGCACTTGATCGGCGAAAGCTTCTTCTTCTTTGCCTCGGAGACGGACATCCGCTCCCAGGACATTTCGTCGTAGTCGCCTACGAACACCGTCTTGTCGTCCTCGACGATGTATGGGGCGTTGATGTGGATCCCCCCACCCATCAGACCAGTAGTGCTTGTGAGGCCTGAGAGAGTGGGGGTTTTCTTCTTGGTCTTCTTCACCTTCTTCTTCGGCTTTGACTTCGGCTTGGGCATGTGGAGTTGGACGGGATCGAACCGACGACATCCAGCTTGCAAAGCTGGCGCTCTCCCAACTGAGCTACAACCCCAAAGGTGCCGGGAGGTTCGACCCTCCCGGCGTAAGCCTACTCGGTTCGACTCGAGATCGGCGCCACTCTTTCTGTTCCGGAACAAGTCCGGTTTACGCCAGGTGGGTACGGTATGTACGTTAGGACTGCTGTCTTAGGTGCTGCTGATTCCGACTACGTGCGTACGGGATTTGAACCCGTGTGAAGCTCCCTCCAATGGGAAGTGCCTAACCAAACTCGGCCAACGCTTTCGTCGGAGAGGAAGAAGAAGGATTCGAACCTTCGGGACCTTTCGATCCAGTGGTTTTCAAGACCACCGCCTTAAGCCGCTCGGCCACTCTTCCGTACTACAGGGCGCCCCGGATTAGCGGCGCCTCCACCAGCCGCAGATCCGCTGCGGCGCGGTACAATGAATGAGGTCCCGAGTGTAAGGAGCGCGATTGGGTCCATTAGAATTGGACCTTCGTTATGAGCGAAGGTTGCGTGTGGGCTCCGTACGGCCGGGACTTCAAATTGCGCGAGAGGGATTTGAACCCCCGTCCTCTAGGGTATGAACCTAGCGAGCTACCAGGCTGCTCCACCGCGCGACAACTATGGAGGTGGCGGGAGTCGAACCCGCGTCCAGAAACACCTACAACCAGATCCTACGAGCGTAGTCAGTGTCCCCTGACTGGTCCAACGGTTTGCCGCTCTTCTAGTTACCCCGAGACAGGCTGACGGCGTCCTGTGTACGGCGGTCTCCTGTGTTGTGCCTTCCCGTTACCGGAGCATCTTGCGGGAAGACATCCCTGCTGCTTTTACGCAGCGGCGCGGAATTCCGGTGCGACAGCACCGATCATCCATGCCGGGAGCTCAACGTTGTCGTTGGCTTTTGAGTCGTGGTCGGCTTTTGAAAGGGCCTGCTGACCAACCCTTGCTCGCATCTGATCTTCAGTAGTCCCTGTCGAAACCGGGTCACCCCCTGAAAGTGGTGCCGCCTTGTTGAAGGGCGGCCCCCCAGGTTTACTGCGGCCTGCGTCTAACGCTTCACCGTGAACTTCCACGAAACAGCCTTGCGGCAGAAAGGGCGGCTGGCCCTAATTGAGCATCTTCTTACTGATTTTCTTCTCAGAGTCAACTGCCTTAGCACGCTGTCGAACGAAGTCGATGGCGTGGTGTGGGATGAGATCGCTCTTGTACATCTGCTCGACCGTCTCGAGCACGGACATCCCTTGAATCGCGGCCTGGCAAACCGGGCACTTGCAGTGTTCCAAGAAGACGTCCCCTTCTTCCGACACGCGGAAATGCTGGGTGACCTCGTGGAGGTCGGCGTGATGCCCGAACTGGCGCTGCAAGGCGTCCCAGAAGGCGTCAAGCGCTTCTTCGTGCGCCTCCTGGAGCTTCACGAGCCTGCACTGCTGAGCGTACAAGCGGTCCCACTCCAAACGCATGTTCTCGTCCAGCGTGCCGACCTTGACCTCGCCGATGACGTGGAATTTGTCGTCGCCGTCGCTCATGCTGGAAAGTATAGCTTCGCCGTGTCACGAAGCACTTGTTGTGCGTGACCGTAACGACAGCAATCGGGGTCGCAAGCGTGATTCCCCGTGATGCAGCCCTCCCCCTTCTCGACCATCTCGGTGAGGGAGGCCCGGAGCGCCTGAATGTGTGCGTGGAGCGTTCGAGGGTTGACCTCAATCGCCTCCGGCTCCGGGTACTGCTTTTGATGCAGGGACATCCGTCTTCTCCTTTTTCACGACGAACACTTCATCTTCGTCCGACAAGCACGCCCAGATGTCACAGCCGTCGACCAGCTGAAACGCCTGGGGATGCGTCTCAAAGATCGCCGAAGCTTCTCTGTGTGTAAGATGCTTGGCGACGAAGGGAGCGCGCCATTCTGTTCCAGGCGCGTCAACCCACTCACCCGCGCGATCACGAACACCCCAACTCTTGATGTTGACGTACCCGGCGACGTACATCGACTTCTTAGCTGCCGGGGCTTCTTCGGCCTCTTCAGCTACGGGAGGTATCTCCGGCTCAGGCTCCGGCTTCTTCGTCCGCGTCTTCTTGGAAGACCGCGGGATTTGTTTCAGAGCCTCCTGTGGCAGGAAGTCCAGCTGTGTAGTCATCAAGGTTCTCCAACTGAAAGAGTACTTCTTCTTCGAAGGTGTCCCCGGCGTGCTGAAGGGATTCCTTCACTTCTTCGGAGAACGATCTAAATGTCTCAAACAGTTCGAAGCTCTTGGGGTCCTCAGGCAGAAAGGACGAAGCTTGGAACGGACATTTGGCATCGATGTGTTTGTCGAAGGGGAGCTCGCAGTGATGGCAGCGACGCTCAACCTCTTCGAATTTTTCTTCCAGCTCTGAGACCTTCATCTGGAAGACCAACCAGCCACCTGAGCGGCCGTCACTCCAAAGGTCCCCGAGCCCAAGCTCTCGAGACCTCTCCTGCATGGACGCCCACCAGCTATCTTTGAGCGCCTCTTCAGCGAACCGGACCACGTTGTCCCTGGTCGCGCCGTCCAACTGCTTCAGCTTGACCAGCGTCTCGTTGGAGAGCTTTGGATCCCCGCGGTACTTCACGTTGATTGCGACGTTCCCTCGGTATCGATCAAGGAAGTCGGCTTTGTTTCCGCACATCGATAGGGCCACCGATGCCTCCTCTTTTGTGGTTGACCGTGGCTACCACGGGGTCGGTTGTAGGGCTACTGTAGAGCCGCGACATGCAGGTGTTCAATACGACCTGGTACCCGCTAGCGAAGGCAAGAGCCTTGTCGCTCATCTCCACCGCCTTTTCTGCGAGCAGTCTGTAGCCTTCTCTCTCCTCGGAGATCCGAAGAAGCTTCTGCTCATACTTGTAGCTCGCTCCAGCTGCCCCGACGCCGAAAGACACGGTCATCAGACAGAGAACGATGAATGGGCGTAGCAGTGCCATCAGGGTCTCTCCTTGGTGAAACGTGGGTCTTACGCTATTTGGGAAGCAGTTGGTAGCCGGTATCAAGATGCAGACCGTGGCGCGTCATGATCTTGTACCATTTTTTTACACTTGCTTTAGAAGCTATGATCGTCAGACTTTCGATCACGACGTCGGTCGCGCTTACCGCCTTTGTCACGTCGAGGCGCTTCTGACTCTCCGCCGCCGACCCACTGGGTACGCCCTCGAGGAGGGGCCACGAGAGTCGGACCCGGCGCTACCCCGGTGTCGCTGGCCTTGGCGTCACGCCGCTTCTGGCGGCAGGCCTTGCACCGTTTGGGCTTGGTCAGCCCCTTGGACGCGAAGAAGGTGGCCTCGCTCTCCGTAAAGGGGAATTCCGAACGACAGTCCGCGCATACGATCACTTCGTCTGACATGGGGTCTTTACCGGTGGTGTGCTACGCGCGCTTCAAGCGCTTCCTTCGCGTCCGTGGACACCCCCGTGAGGGGGTCAACCGTGATGAGGCGGTCCACGTGACCATGTTGCGCCAACCAGGAGACTTCATGGGGGATCAGTTCTGACTCCACCCAGTAGAAGTCTTTGTGCGGTGCGAGCGCTTCCACCTTGGAATCCACGAACCCAGCGATATGGACTTTGTCCGCGGGGAGGGACAACAGGTTCGCTACATAGACCGCGGGACCGGCCCCACGATCAGACAACCAGCGCACGTCGAAATGTTGAGCCGCCCAATGCAGGAAAGACTTGGCGTAGGGCGCAACGGCGGCGCCCAGGTACTCGTCCCTGTCATGTGAACTGGTGGCAGGAATTAGAACGGGCCCATCGAGACCAATGAACAACTTCGGTTTTGATGGGCCCGTCGTCATGGCGTTTTCTTACGGCTTCGGAGGCTCAACAGGGGGAATGACCGGGGGCGGAGGAACGATGGACACCGCGGGAGCCACGACTGCGGCCTTGGCAGCCCTCTCAGCCTCTGCCGCTGCGTTTCGCGCATCCCACCACTCCATCACGTCGTCCTTGAGCTCAACGAGAGCTGTACCGCCAGTCGAAGCCAAGATTGCGACCTTCCACGCAGCTGCGTCCACCGGCATGCCAGCGATGGCCGCGGTAGAGAGACAGCCGCCAACCGCGGACATCCAGTTGAGCGCCCAGCCACCGATCTTTGTGTCGAAGACGAAGCGAAGAAAAGCTTCAATGGGCTTGAGCAAAACGTGCTTGGTGTCGTCGGGGATCATCGCATGGATCCGCTTGCCAATGAGGCGCATGAACCCCACGAAGAAGAACAACATGAACATCGCGGCGAGCCAGCCATTGCCCGTCTTGACCGCTTTGACGAAACCCTTCGCCGAGGTGAGAGGCTCATCCAACGAGGGAACGATGACTGCGGCGCCAGCGTCCGCGGCCCCGACGCTACCGGTCACTGCGATGGCCGCCATCTCCACAACCACAGTTCCAGCGTCGATCTTGACAGACGCTCCTGCGTCTTCCGGAACCGCCGACAACACGGTTCCGTCGAGATTCATGTTGAGCTCGCCCGCGTACTCAGCGAACGCAACAGGTGAAAGCAGAAGTAGACCGAAGAGAATGAACTTGTTCATGTGATGTTCCTCCGTGAGGCCGGGCACACTACTTCACCCAGGGACTGATGTACCAGTGTCCGTTTCGCGGACGTATTCTAGGTCATCACCCTTCGCTTCACGAAGTTTCACAGGCCCGTCGAGAATTTCAGCCGCGATCTCTTTCAACTGGTTGGGGGAGAACACCAGGCTCCCCCGCAGGAGAACTACGGGGGCGTAGCCTCCAGGTACCGATTCAAAACGGTACTTGGCCAGAACGCCGCATTGGAGGATAGCTGGGGCTGAGAGGTCATGGTACTTCTCCCCTCGCGCCTCAGCATCTCGCTGAAAACGTAGAAGCCGTTTACCCATGAGTTGGAGGAACGCCTTCTCTGGGTAAGTGACCAAGCTCACTTCTTTCTCCTCGGAACGTTCGCGTCGTAGTAGTCCGCTGCCATCTTGGAGATCGCGTCGAACGCCTCCGGATCTGGGGTCTTCCCATCCTCTCCTGGGTACGACTCCCGAAGGTTGATGCAGTAGAGCGCGGCGGCGAAGGCCCGGTGTTGCTTGGTGAGCCCACGCTCCTTGAGGAGGGGCATGTCGAACTTGACCAGCAGCTCTGTGATCTCCGCCGCTTCCTCGATGAACTGACGCTCCCGAGCTGCCTCCTGTTTCTTGGCGTCTGCGGCAGCGCTACCGGGGAGCACTTCGCCTTCGATCTCAGTCCAGCCTCCCTTACCATCAGGGATCTTCGTTTTCCTCGTGACCGGCTGACTCATTTGGGGGACACCTTCACGCAGTGGGCCACAACCCCGTGCCCCTCCACGATCTCAGGCTTGGCGGGGACATCAGGGCGGTCCATGCGACGAACGCCAGGGGGAAAGACGGGACCACCGAGCTCCTCGTGCATCGGGTAGATCGACTTGATAGCGCACCACCCGTGCTGCGGGTTGTTGCTCTGGCCGCTCTTGATGACATCGTAGTGGCGGCAGTCCTTGCATTTCACTTTGTTCATGGGCTTCTCCTATTTGAGGTACGGGCGAACTTTCAACGCGAGCAGCATGTCACGCACATCGGGAAACTGTTGAGAGACTTCACGCAGCGCCAGCGACAGGGTATCAATGGCGCGGGGAACCAACCTCTCCGCGTCCTCCACGGGAACGGCGATAGTCATCTTCTTGTCCCCGGCTGTTAGCACAATCGGGTTCGGTTGTTTAGGAGTTCCGACATAGACCCCCCAGCTGTGGAGCACCTTAGCAATTCCTTCCCGAGCGCTGATCCGATGCACCACATCAATGAGGGTGGCTCTTGCGAGGGAACTGTCTTCAGCGTCCTTCTCGAGAACCCAAACGTAGATCCCAGCGCGAAGACCATTGAACTGAATGCAGTGGAGATCTGAAGGCGCGCTCTCCAACGGCGTCTCAGACGGAGTCTTTCTCGCAGGAGTGTGGTCCACCTCCGGGGTGGCTGACTGCCTCCAAGGATCAAAAATTCCAGCTCGCTTGTTCATGTGGAGGAGCCTAGAATAATTGCGCCATCGAGACTGGTGTCGGCGCAATTAGAGTGCTGCACTTCGAACTCCCCGGAAAACCAGGAGCCGACCTCACGGGGGTTGCTCGGATTCGGTCCGATCTTTTCGATGATGTTGACGATGATGACGCGGTCACCGCGTTCGAACTTCCGGCGGCACTTGATACAAGTGCTCCCATCCGTCCGAGGGTACGTTGTTCGTGACATGGTGTCCTATTCCTGTGCAGCGCGATGGCGACAAAGAGCCCCCGCTGCAGCGATGTGCCAATCTTTCTTGGCGTTGGTAATCTGCTTTAGGGTAGCCGGGAGATCAGTCAAAGGTTTCTTGGTTGGAAGAAGAACGCAGGTCTCAGCCAGACTGGGCAGCGTCTTCTGACGGCAGACCCACCGCTCGACCGCGCGAATGATGGCGAGCTCCAACGCTGCTTCTGGGGGGCACAGAGGATGGGCGGTGACAAGCGCCCAGCTCACAGCGGTACTGCGAATGTGCTCATTCAAAGCGGGGCTCAACGACGCAGGAACCTTGTCCCCGCGCCGATAGAGAAATGCGGTTCGACTTCGCCCGTGTAAGGTGTAGACGAACTCCGGCTCTTCGACGGACGCTGCATAGACAACAGCCGCGGCGATCAACTTCTTTCCCCGAAACAGATTAGCGGCTACCAGGTAGCGGACGTTGTCCATTCGGCCTCCGTTTGGGGATGAGTACTTTCTTACCGCAGCCTGCACAAGCCACCCTCTGTCCGGGCGTTCCAACGCTGCGGCGTCCGCAGGCACAGATGACGACTCTTGTGCCCGCGGGACGCGGCATCACAGCACTCCGTCCAGGAACTCCGAAACACTTTGGCGGTAGAACGACGCCAGGCTACAAAGATGGTCGACGTTGAGGAGGGACCTTCCCCCCTCGAGGGCGGTGTACTGACTCCTCGAGAGGTTCAGGCCCTTCGCAACGTCGTCTTGCGTTTTGCAGTGCTCAGCGCGCATCGCTCGGAGGTACTCCAGCAGCCGTCGTTGGTGCTCCGGGTGTTGAACTACTTTTCTTCGTGGCTGCATGTCGTTCGTTCCATTGGGCGAAGACGCGTTGAATGACCTCGAAGTCGAAGACGTGGTTGTTGAACCCTGTAGCGTCTGCGGCCAACTTCCCGTACCCGCGGTAAGACGTCTGCGTCGGGGACGGCTTGTCCTTCGAGTTGCCGGTGAACATCCGGCTGTCGAGGATGGCAAGAACCCCCTTGTCCGTACCGGCTCGAATCAAACGCCCCGCCCCTTGGCGAAGCTCCGTGAGCATGTGGGGGATCTGGAGTCTTGCGAACACAGAACTCTGCGCTGTGGTCACCGAGACACCTTGGGCTACTTGCTCCGCTACAAGCTGTCGAGATCTCGCTTGCAGCACGGGGTCAGTGAGCGGCGGGAAAGGAAGCTTGGTGATGATGACCAGCTGCAGCTTCTGGCCTTGAACGTCTACGCCTTCCCAGAACGACTTCACCCCCATGAGCACGCTGTTTGGCGTGGCCATGAAGGTGCGCAGCGTGGTGGCCGCGTCGTCTTCCTGGATGATGAGAGGCTGCGCGAGGTCCTCCTCAAGCAACCCAGCGTGTACGTCGGTCAGGTCCTGCTTGGAGGTGAACAGGATGAACGCATTCCCATTCGACGCTTTGATGAGACGAGCGCACTCGTTAGTCAGGGCTGAGATGTACTTAACCCGATCTGGGGCTGTTGCGCCCACAGGAGCGGGGATGTGGCGCGGCGTGTAGAGAAGCGCCTGCTTGTCGTAGTTGAACGGTGTTCCCAGCACGAGCTCGTGGATCTGCTTCGGGACTTGGGGTGCGCCGTTCTCATCGTTGTAGCTCGCCCAGTTGAGGCCCAGCTGGTACTTGGCGTCTTCGAACTTTCCACCGATGGCCATGGTAGCGCTGGTGATGATGACCGAAGGAATCATCTGAAGTTTCGGCCCCACCAGCTTTCCAACGGAGATGGGAGCGAGGGTCAGCTTCTTCATCCCCTTCTCGTTGGTGTTCACGTAGAGCACGGTATTGTCACCCGGCTCTACGGCCCGCAGAAGCGTCTGGTTCGTACGTTCCAGGTTCTTCTTCAAGGCGAGTACGGCCATCAGCCGGGTCTTGTCGTTCTCATCCTTGACGTGCCCAATGTCGAAATCCGGCTTGCTCGACCACCCCAGAGCCTCCGCTTCATCCGCGGCGGACTTGAACAGTTCACCAACGATCTCATTGGTTTCGTGTCCTGGGGTGCCAAAGGGGTCCTTCGGAATCTCCCCTTCAGAGCTCGCAAGCTGGTCGAACATGCCCTTCCAAGCATCTCGAAGAGCGACGTCCATCCCACCACCGATGCCCGCCGAGTCGATTTGGCGGAGCAATCGAGAAGCGCCTCCTTGAGAAATGGCGTTGGAGAAGGCGGCACGAAAAGAAGACGGAGCCTGGTGAGCCTCATCCAGGATCAGCGTCGTGTAGGGCCCGATGACTGCGCAGGGGCCGAACCGAAGGTCGAAGGCAACGACGTGGTGATTGGTGACGACGATGCTCGCCAGTGATGCGTTCAGCTTCGCGTTCCAGAAGCCGCACTTTCCCTCGCGCGCGTACTTACAGCTCTTCCCAATGCAGTCCTCCGCGGTCACATCGAAGAGGTAGGAAGGACGCTTCCCTGCGAAGTCGGACAGGTCTTCGCCGGGGTTGTTGGCGATCCACGCCATGAACTCTGCGCGCTCTCGCGCCTCGAGGGTAGTGTCGGCCTTGAGGCGACAGGCGTAGTTGCTCTTTCCCTTGAGCAGGGCAACCGCAATGCGCCCAGCGCCTTCTCCATGGCGAGCGCGCAGGAATGGGAGGTCCTTCTCGGCGATCTGGTGCTGCAGATTCTTCTTGGCCGTAGAGATGACGATGCGGGGCTTCAGGACCTTGAGCTCGGCCACTTTACTGGGTAACGTCCCCTTGTAGTTCTTCAAGTGGTACCCTGAATCTGGGGACGCAGTGATGACCGCCGGTACGCCATACGCATCCGACTTGCCGGAACCGACCGGGGCTTCGATGAAAGCAACGGCGTGTTCCCGAATGGCCTTCTCGACCAATCGCCCCATCTGAACCTGGCCTACGCGAACGTCGCGCCCAGGTGCTCCGTGTTGACGCAAAAGAAAATCGTCTGAATCGAAGATCAGCCCCTTACCGCAGGCGTTGCACTGCTTGCTCGAAGGAGCATCGCTGACAGTCACACTGAAGCCACATCCGTTGCAGCGCATTGCTGTTTCCTTTCCGCGAGGTCCGCGGTATACCGCACAAGGTTTATCTGGGCAACATTAGGTTTCCCTCCTTGTACCAAGAAGTCTTCCCCCTTTAGGAGCTTGCATGGCACGACCGACCATTGGTGACTTCCGCGGCGCAGATCAGAACAAGCCCCGCCCGCCCCCACCACAAGAGCCTGAGGAGAAAGAGGAGTCATCGAAGGCCGAGGAAGTGAAGGCCGCGGACGCCCCCGCAGAAACGGCGGCGCCCCTCCCGGACCTCGACTTCTTGACCCCCGCGGAGAAGTACCGCGAGCGCCTCAAGTCGATGAAGATCGACATCAAAGAGGCTGAGGGGATCTACGACGCAGTGCTCTCAAAGGGGTACTACGAGGAGTACGTGCGTCTTCGCGGGAATCGCAGGGCGGTGTTCCGCACGAGGGCCTACGAGGATCACCTGCGCCTTCAGACCATTCTCGAGATGCAGAAGCCACAGCTGGCGATCAGCCAGGACGAGCTCATCACACGCTACAACCTCGCGGCGTCGCTCTTCGAGTGGGACGGCAAGCCGCTGAAGCATGACACGGACGAAGACTTCGACGCCCTGCTTATGCTTCTTCGAAAGCTCCCCGGGCCCCTCTTCTCCGTGCTTGCTCGAGAGCTCTCGAAGTTCGACACCAAGGTCATGGCGGTGTTCGACGAGGGCGCTGACGAAAATTTCTAGCTGCCCCGCGGAGCAATGCGCGGGCGTACGCCTTCGCCCGAGGAGTCGCCTTGCCTCCGCGGGGCTCCGCCCAGGACCTGCTTCTAGAAAAGATTCAAGAGCGAGAACGCACCGAGCGCTTCACCTTGGTGGCCCTTTTTGCGAGAATCCTGGGCGGAGGCCTCGGGATGCGTAGCGACACACTTGAGGCTATGCTAAACGCCTACAAGGACGAGCTTACCCAGACCAGCTACTCCCCAGGATACGCGGCCTACCAACGCCAACGCAAGAAGGCAGTGCTTCAGCAGAAGACCAAAAACAAACTGAGTGACGACGCCCTGTTGAGAAAGCTGGAGGGGTTGACTGCTCCAGAAGAAATGCCCCCTCCCAAAAAGGCGGGTGCGAGGAGACGGTAATCCATGGCGGACGACGGGTCGTTCAACTCGATGCAAGCCCAGCTCGGTCTCGTTGGGGGATCCGGCGGCTTCAATCCGTTGGGCATCGCAACCCCCGCGCCTCCGCCCCCGCCGCCAGTACGCCACCCTGGCGACATTTCCCAGGACATCGTTCGCCAGACGCAGACGGCGATGGCCACCACCCTGCAGACCACCTCCGCGATGCGCCTCGGGGGAATGGGTGGCGTGGCGTTCGGGGGCGGAGGCGCGGCGGGTGGCGGCATCGGCGCTGCTGGTGCATTCGCCCAGCAGTACCAGCAGAACATGTCGGGGATAAACGCCCAGCATGTTCCTGCTTTCTCTGCGCAGGCGATGGGTATGATGGGCGGGATGGGTAGCGGCTTCGCTCCCGGTATGCTGCCGCACCCCGCCATGATGACCGCCCCGGGAATGGGGATCTACCGCCCATTCGCGCAAGGCCCTTCTCCGACGGTCTCTCCATTTCCGCAGATGCCGATGTTCCAGCATCCGCTGGCTGCGATGCCGCCCCCACCACAGTTCCAGACACCGATGGAACTCTCGAGCAACATGGCGCTCCAGGCAGGGCAGCGGCGCACCGCGGCGATGTTCGCGATGCCTGGGGTCGCTGCGCGAGCGGCGGCTGACGTAGGCTTCGGCTACATGGGCGCGGGCGTCGGTGCGGCGATGGGCGCTCGCTTCGGCCCCATGGGAGCCGCCATCGGTGGAACGTTGGGCATGGCGGCAGGCGCTTTTGGGTCTGAGCACTTCGGACTCGGGGCAACGGCCCAGCACATCGCAGAACGTATGAACCCCTTTCGAACGATGGCCATCCGAGGCCAGCAGATGCAGTCTGCGTCACAGGATTGGGTCACTGGCGGCCCCGACTTGAACATGATGACGGGGCGTGGCTTGAGTGGACGAGGCGCCACTCACCTCGGGCGAATGCTCGAAGATACTGCGTACAGCAGCCGTTTCCGTCGCGAGACCGGCGGAGCTTTCTCAGCGCAAGACCTCACCAAGATCACCAATGTAGCAGGACAACAAGGGCTATTGAACGACGCGCAATCCGTAGATCAAATTCACGAGAGGGTTAAAGGAGTCGCGAAATCTCTCGTCAGCTTCATGAAGATCGCCAACGAGCCGAACGTCGTCGAAGCTCTGAAGTCGATGGGGCGAGCACGGCAGATGGGGTTGTCCGTAGGCGAAACCATGGACATGGCGATGGAAGCCCGGATGTACTCCAAGATGGCGGGGCAGAGCGTCAGCGGGATCATGGGCGGCGCGGGCATGCAGGGCGCAATGATGTACCAACAGCAAGGCCTGTCCGCGGGTCTCGGAATGCGAATGGGCATGGGCGCCATGGGCTCGGCGACCGCAGCGGTTGGCGCTGGCGCTTTCTCCCCGCAGCGCTTGGCGATGCTCGGGGGGACGCAGGGGGTAGCGCAGCGAGAGATGGAGATGAACGCCGCTTTCCTGAAGCAGCCAATGATGGCGATGGCCCTCTCGACGATGGGTAAGGGTGGAGAATTTCGCGTAGACGCCAAGACGACGCGGGAAATGATGTCCGGGAAGATGGACGTCTCGCAAATGGCCACCCGGGGCGTTGACAACCTCCTCGGGGCGGTCCGGAAGCAAGGCGTGGGTGCCATCGCGATGCAGGAGATGCAGAGCACGGAACTCCAGGACACCATTGGCCGAATCATGGGTCCCGGCGGGACCCAGATGGCTCGGATGAACCAGATTGAAGCCCAGCGAAAGTTCATGAACCTGGAACAAAATCCTGGCGGCTACGCCATGGCAGGCCGAACGTTGGGATTCTCACCCGACGACATGAAGCAGACCATGGGCATGGCGAACAGCCCTGGGTACTTCGACACTCAGCGCCGCCACATGCGAAACCGCATGATGGAAGCGCGAGCGCTAGAGAGCGAAGACTTCGAACGTAACCGAATGACAGCGGGGGACAAGTTCGCAAACACCGGGGTCGGAACAAGCATGCGCCTGGCCTGGAAAGGAGCCAGAGACACTGGGGAAGATATTGTCAACTTCTTCCAAGAAGATGAGGAGACCAAGCGCGCGAAGTCGCGCGGACAAATCGTTCTCAAGACACCAAAGCATCTACTGATGAGCGACGAAGAGTTCCAAGCGGCCGACAAAGAAGGCATGACGGGTACGGCGGGAGAAGAGATCTTCGCGCGAGATCGAGCTCGGCTGAGAGGCCGAGGTCAACTCGGCTCGGGTATCTCTCGCGGTATGAAGGACACCTTCTTAGGGGGAAACGACCAAGACCTCTTTCAACGGCGGCAGGCGCAGGCGGGGCTCGCGGGGGCTTTTGGCGGCGGACTCCTGGAGCGCGGAACGCGTCTCGCTGCTGGGCTTTCCGGTCTTGGCGCTGTGACAGACTTCGCTTTCGGCTCCGCGAAGGAGATACGAGAAGCAAACGAAGACACCAACGCCGCGACGAAGATCATTAACAAAGGCATGAGCATGACGGCGGAAGAAGAGGGCGACGCCAAAAGAGCGCTCAAAGGAGTTGAGGGTGGCGCGAGTGGCGCGGAGATCGCCATTGGTCTTTCCGGAGAACTCGGAAAAGCGTCAAGAGCGAAAGAAGGTACCGGCACGGGACTTCTAGTAGCTGGTGCTGTGCTAGGAGGTCCTGTCGGACTAGCCGCCGCCGAGATCTTTGGAGGAAAAACAGACAACGCGATGGGCAAAAAGGACATCGACCGCGTCACGCGCGCCTACCTTGAGAAAAAAGGAATCAAAGACCCGACACAGAAGCAGATCGACGAGTACGCAACCGTGGCTATGAAGGGCGCCGCGCTCCAAGGGGGAGAGAGAGGATTCCAAGGAAGAGAAACAATCAACACATCGATGCGCGACAGCTCCATGGCTGAATTGGAGGCTATGCGAAGTCAGCGAATTGGAGAGATGGTCGGAACCACGCGGGGCTCGGGCGACGACTTGAAGATGGGTGTGGGAATGGCGCTCGCTCGTGCGACTGGAGGTCTCTCCATCGCGGCGGCGGCGGCGTCCCAGGGGATGGGGGACACCGAGAAAGCGGAGATCGAAGCTGTTGGAAGCAAGCTGTTCGCCACTGGCGTGAGCGCAGACGCCGGAACATTGGCCGCGCTTCGACTCGCGGGTGAGGCGGGGGATGAAGAGGCACAGAAAAAAGCCGACGCACTTGAGCTCAAGATGACCACGGAGGGACGTGACAAAGAAGTAGAGCAGGCAGGCAAGAAGAAAACAGACCTCAAAAAGTCCGGCCAAGGCGCCACCGCCGTTCGAATCGGAACGCAGATGGCCAAGGGGACCAAGAACGTCGAAGAGCTGGAGGCGCTTGGCGCGGGTTGGCGTAAGAGCACGCAAGCCTCAAAGAGTCGCGTGCGTAAGATGATGGGGTCGAAAGCGATGTCCGGCAGGGATGACGCCGAGTTTGCGAACAAGAGCTCAATCGAAAAACTGCGCGAGCTGAGTGACGGTGACATCAGTTCTCTCCCTGAGCCAACACAAAAGCTGGTCAAAGAGTTCCAGGAGGCCGGGGATGACGAGGCCATGCAGAAAGTTATCGCAGACAAATACTCTCGACTGGAAACGAAGGTTGGCGTCGTCGGAGAGCGCGAAGTCGCCGGGGGTCGCACGGGCAAAGCCGACAAGATGATGACCGACGCCATGGTCGAATCCGCGGAGACACAAGAGAACGTCGGTAAAAATTTCCCCAACGTAGACATGTTTGACTCCGCCTCAAGAAATCTTCTAACAGCGGCGGAGTACCTCATGAAAACAGGGGGTGGAGGGGGTGGGACCGATCTCCCTTCTGGGGCCGTAACAGTATTCGAGAGCGGAGGAAACTGATCCATGGCCACAAAAGAACAAGTTCAGGTCATCATCCCAACAGCGATAAACGCGTTGTGCGCCGTCAACGAGACCCTCATCTCAAGAAAAAAGGCGGGCCTCCCAGCGGACATCGCGCTTCCAAGTCTTCGCCGTCGGGCACTGCTCATCGTCAAAGAAGCAGGTGTACTGTCCGTCCAGATGACGGTCATCTCGAAAGACTCCGACTTCAATAGGTAACCATGGCCAATCAGATCGCGGCAGGAGAAGAATGGGTCACTAACGGCGGCGGACTGGCGTCTGAAGAAGACGTTTACCTGTCTACGAATGGAATAAAGACATCGATCACGCCCGGCTTCGTACGCGCCCCTCGGGGCATTTTTGGTGCGTTTCCAGGCGCTACCCCAAAGTACGCTAGGAACCTGGGTGAAGAGGAGAAGGACTTCCGCGAGACGATGGCGCGGATGTTCATGCAGGTCCCGGACTATAAGACATTCGTAGATGAGTACGGCCAAGACGAAAACATGCGGGAGATCGCCGCCGTCCTTGGGGGTCAAGTCTCTGAAGGTGAAGGAACGACCGGCGGCTCAGGATACATGGACTTCCTCCTACAGAGCGTTCAGCACTCGTTCCAGGAGAAGATGCAGGTCGTTGAAGTCTTGTCGGACGATCATGTCGCTTACTTTTTCGGACAGGCTGCGTCAACATTCGCCTACAGCGGAATGCTGATCAATACAAAGCAAGACGACCAAGCGCTGAACATGCTTCGGCTGTACTCGGAGTTCGGACGGGGTAGCAAACTAGCGGCGAGAAACACGTTGATCAGTATTCGGTACGATAATGTATACGTATCAGGGGCCATCACGAACTTCACGTACTCGCTAAGCGCTGAAACGGAAATGGCGATCCCGTTCAGCTTCAACTTGCTGGTCAAAAAGATGTCCATCCTCCCCAACCCGTACAGCGGACTGGTCACGCTCAGCACGCCATTCGCCACGGCGTCGGACGGCTACACCCCCTTCGCACAGGGATCTCTCGATCCGGGAACGAAGCCCACCTCCCCCGCGGCCACCCCCGCAGCGGGAACGAAGCTCGCTATCAGCCCTGCGGCGACCCAAAAAACGGCTGAAGAAAAGGAAAAAGCCAAAACAGAATTGAGTTACACTGTACGGGATCAGCTACAAGTAACAACTACTCTCGTGCAGGACGTCGTAAAAGCGGTCGGAGGATAGGCTCAAATGGCCACCATCATCTTTCCAGGAGTCGGTGAGGCCCTCGGCAAGTTTACTGTGGAGGATATAGTCATCTCGACCCCGCTGCTCCCGGGGGAGAAGCGGATGTACGAACCGTTCCCCTACCCCACGCTGGAAATGTGGCGTCGCAACGTACTTTCCGCCACGTCCTCGCTCTTCGAGCTTCCTACCCAATGTCGTACGTCGGTTCTCTTCGCGCACGAAGCGGACATGAAAACGGTTTTCTTTGAAATCACCAAAATTGACCCAGCGCTCCTCGCAGGAAACTACAACTTCAAAAAGAAGGCTGTTCTCGCCGACAAGGAGCTGACAAATGCTAGGGGACAAACGACTCTAGCGATCAAAGAGCTAAACCAACAGCGCATCCCCGAGCAGTACGTAACCCTAATGCAGCAGCGAGTCGAAAGCGCCGCCTTTAGCCACCGGGTGGCGGGTATGTGCGCCGCGGTGTACATGACCGCGCTCATCCTGGAAGATGACGAGGCACGCGCGTGAGCGACTACGTAGGGCGGGCACATCGCGGCGGATGGCTCGTCTACCTGAACGGTATCGAGGTCCCGTGCGCCAGTGTCACGGTGAACTACGGGGTCGGGGTGATCCCAGAAGCATCACTGTCCTTTCCACCCCACCGGCTGCTACACCGCCTCGGCGCCGAAGATCGCCTGGACGTCGTCGTCTTCTACCTTGACGACCTCGCAGACCCAAACAAACCTGAGTTCCGCCTGTTGTTCGAAGGTGAGATCATGGGCTGGTCCTACTCGAACTCCCCCTCCGGGCGGCAGATGACGTTCAACGCTTCCGCGGACATCTCCATCTTCACGCAGCTGTACTTCTTCTTCTTGAACAACAGCGACACCGTGGCCTCGTGGGTCGCTACCAAAGGAACCAACGCCGAGGGTGTAGCCACTGGCGGGGCCATTTACCCGTTCTCCTTGTTCAAAAAAGGGCTCCTCTACACGGAAGGCGTTAAGCCGGATAGCCCACAGGTGCCAGACATCACGCGACCCTTTGAGATCATTTACAACGTCATCCGAGGAATGACCGACTCCCGCATCAATGACAAGCTGCGCGCCATCCCCTCTGTGAACTTCTTCGCTCGGTGGGTGCGTAAGCGTAACTTCCTCAATCGGTTCGCAGCGCTCCCACTGTTCGAAGACGGAGAAGGAGACCCGAAGGTCTTCCCGATCATCCAAGCAGCGCAGGCAACCACAGCCATGCAGGCAATGCAGAACAACATTGCCGCCGGGGTTGGGAACGCTGGAACCATCTGGGAAGTACTCCAGCAGGTCTACGGGACGGTTCTATTCGAGATCGCCATGCTCCCCACGGCTCCGTGTGCGCGGGTCAGGCTCTCCGATGGAACCATCCTCCGGCCTGGGGAGGTTCCGCCGCCAGAGCCTCTGGAACTCCAGCGAATGCTGAAGCAGAAAGGCGAACCAATCGCCAGCGAAGTGGACCCGAAGGAACCAGTCCGCCTCATAAATTACTTCGTAAAGCCGCAGATGTTCTTCGGCATCGCGCCGACGTGCAACATGATGTTCCCCTGTATGATTACGAACTGGTCCTACGCGGAAAGCTACATCGCTCAGCCAACACGCACCTACGTAAACGATCAGTTTATCTCAAGCGTTCTACCGCAAAATGTTGCGACCACGGCTGCGCTGACGTTCGGCTTCCCCGAAGAAGTAGGCGCCGTACTGAAGGCCAAGATGGGTGACGCTCACGGCAGCGCCCAGGCAGCGGCCAAAGGCGCCGGGAAGAAGACCGGCCCCGTGGCCCGTCCAGGCAACATCTCAAAGAGCGGGAAGAACATGCTGGTGTTCCCCGAGGAGTTCTTCAAGGGGCCCATCATCAACCGAATGCCCGTACCCTCGTGGTTCACCTACCTGAAGAACAAGGAGCCCCAAACCAAGAGCTCGCCCTCATCGAAACCCCCCGCGGAGAACGTGGAAGAAGCGCGTTCCTTGAGTGTGCTCATGGCGAGCTACGTGGAGTGGGAACACTTCCGAGCTCGCTACGAGAAGCGTGGCGGCGCGGTCAACCTGGCATGGAACCCCTACGTCGTTCCAGGGTTCCCGTGTGTCATCTTCGACCAGAGGTCGAGCTCGTTCCACACCGTCGGGTACTTGAACAGCGTGCAGCAGAGCCTCTCGCAAGGGGGCATGAACACGGCGATCAACTACACCATGTCCCGCACCATCCCCGAGATGCTGGAACTGCTCCAAGCGGACCTTGCGAAGAATCCGGGCAAGGTGTTCGGCTGTGCCCCGCTCGAACCGGTCACTCCGGTGCGCGACATCATCCAGGACTTCACCAAGGCGGAACAGTTCTACAACGCTCTCTTCTTCCAGCGCGAGCCGATGTCTCAAGGGAAGAAGGCCGCGTTCGACTTCCGTGAAGTGCTCGGGTACGCCAACGGGGACGGAACAACAGACCCCATTGAAGTCAAACAAGTGACAACCGTCCTCACCACTACTGGGGGTTCTTCGACGAACGTCAACGCTTCAGTAAACCAGTCCACAATCGCCGCTGGAGAGACGACGGCGAACACAGTGACAACGACGACGTCCAAAATAATCACAACGCTCGTCGGGGATCGAAACGTTGTTCCGTTGCCGGGATTTGTACCTGTGTTCAATCAGTACGACACGGCGATGCGCTACGTTGCTCGCCCCATCTGCTCTATCACCGACTACGTCGCGTTCCTTCACGGGGGGAAACCGCTTGATCAATTGCGTGAGCCAGACGAGGACATCGAAGGAAACAGCCAAGGGCCCCAGATAGAGGACGGGGACCGTCGCTTCGGAAGCATCGTATATTTCAAGAGAATAAAACGGCTGATCCAGGGCCCAGGAAAAACACCTCCGGATTCCGTGCTCGGTGTTTCGGGTACTGGGGATGATACCGTCGCCTACGAAGGTATCGCGTCTGGAGTCACTGAATACGTACAGACCCGCGCCGATTGGGACTCGGTACTTGAAGCGTACCGCGCCGAGATGTACAGCCGTGAGGGGCCGCAAGAATGAATCCTCTCAAAACGACAGACACAGAGCTCTGGCGCCGCTGGAAGAAGACGAAGGCGCCCGACGATCTCCAGAAGCTCCTCACGCAGATGAACCCCATCCTCCTACGGGAGGTGAACAAGTGGGCACCGTCGATGTCCCGGTCCTACCTCGAGGCAGAGGCAAAGCGCCTCGCAGTTGAGGCGTTCGAGTCGTACGACCCGAGCTACGGAACGGCGCTCTCCACGCACGTCGCCAGCCGCCTCCCAAAGCTCTCTCGAGTCGTCTACGCGACCCAGAACACGGCGAGACTCTCTGAGACCAAGAACCTGCTCTTCCACGTCTACCACACCGCCACCAACGAGCTGAGGGATCGACACGGACGGGAGCCGACGAACGAAGAACTCGCCGACAACCTGGGGTGGTCGCCAAAGAAACTCGAGCAGTTCCAACGACAGAGCCAGCGTAAGGAGTTCGTGGAGTCAGAGGATCATCCGGACGAAGAGGACGCGGAAGATCACCTGGTGGACTACATCTACCACGACCTCACTCCGCTTCAGAAGAGCATCTTCGAGTACTCCACCGGGTACCAGGGCAAGCCGAAGCTCTCGGGCGAAGCCATGATGAAGAAGCTCAGTATCACTCAAGGGCAGCTGAGCTACCAGAAGACGCTGATCGTCCAGGCCGTTGGGCGCGCGAAGGCGGGGGCCCATGGCGGATAAAGAAAATGCCAACCAGATCCCCGCGGACACAACGACTGCGCCGACAGGGGCCACATTCGACGTACTCAAGAAGTACGTCACGGACATGGGGAAGAAGGCCTTCGAAGCATCGAATGCTACTCCAGCGCCTGGGACGAAAGGGTTGCTCGCGCTGCCCCAGCTCACCGAGTCCGCGCAAACCGGATACGTCAACAAGCAGTCGAAGCCCATCACATGCTGTACCATTGGGCCATTTCTCCTCGAGAAGAACACCGCCTACGACTACATCTTGATGTCCAACGCGGCGGCGAAAGACGGAATCGGGCTGAAGATTCGCTCAGGCTTTCGCACCATGGAAGAGCAAACGGCGCTGTACAACGAGCGAAAGAACCCAGCGGTTGCGAAAGTGAAAGGTGTGGCGGCAGTACCTGGAACGAGCAATCACCAGTCAGGCATCGCAATCGACATTGCCGTCAATATGACGAAGGCCGACTACATCGCGGGAATCCGTTCCGCGGAATACTTGTGGTTGGAAAAGTTTGGAGCTGAATTCGGATTCGATCATAAAGAAGGCGCCCAGGTAAACGAACCCTGGCACTGGACCCACTTGCCCACCACGGTCGTTGGAGCCGCGGCGTTCGCCAGCGCTACCGGCCTGTCCGTCTTGACCTCTGACACCGCGGTAAACGCGGCGGCCAGCAACCAACTGGGCACGCAGCGAATCATGAATCTCGAGGGGCACGACGACACGACTGCGCTGGCGCGTGCGACGACTTTCACCCAGATGTCCCGGCAGACCGCCCTCTCCGAGCGAGCCATCTCAAGCGCCAACGTCAGCAACTACATCAGCAGCCGAGTTGGGCAGCTTCAAACCGCCCAGCAGACCCTCGAGGAGCAGCCCAAGGGATTCGAGCAGAAGAGCCTCAACCCGCTGGTCTATAATTTCACCACCGGCCTCTGGGGCGACAGCAAGGCGGTTTAGGACACCATGGCCACAACCTACGACGTTCACTTCCAAATTGTCGCCGCCGAGGAGCAGGTTGCTGCCAACGGAAAGGTATACTCATTCGGGTTCACCAGCGCTGTTGGGGTGAAGGGCCCCCAGAAACTGGCGAACCGCTGGCTCAAGTGCTTCTGTACGCTGAAGGGATCGGACCTTCGGAACGCCAAGTACGGGACAGGATTCCCAGAGATCATCGGCTCGAACATCAGCCGACAAAGGGACTTCACGGACGCCATGGCCCTCTACATCGACGACTGCAATACCCAGATTCGGGCGTTCGACCTGGCCCAATTCCCACCAGACGACGAGCGTCTGGCCTCAGCGGTTTTGACGAGCATCGTCCCTCGCGGCGAAGACGGATATGACGTATACGTCACCATCAAGAACATTGCGGGGACTCTCCTCACTGTTCAGGTTCCCTCAGGGACGACACGGTAGGAGACATTCGAAATGGCGACCACCATCACCATCGACGAGCAAGCCCTCTCAAACGCCGATGCGTTCCTGACGGCGTTCTTGTCGGAGAAGGTTCCGGACGCGGACTTCAGTCAAGGCAGCGTCATTCGCGACTTCGTCATCACCGCCATCGCCTACATCTTCGCCTATCTCGAGCAGGAACGGAAGACCACGCGGGATCAGCAGTCGCTCCTGGCCCTCTCCAAACAGTCGGACAGCGAGGCCATCGCAGACGCCGTCAACGCCCTACTCTCCAACTGGTTCATCACAAGAAAAACTGGACAGGTAGCGCGACTCACGGCGACCCTGCACTTCTCGTCCGCGTCCGATGTCCCGATTTCAACGAGCACGCGCTTCTTCAGAACTACGGATCTGATTTTTGTGCCTGACGCCCCCGCGGCTTTCGTGATCCCGGCGTCAAAGCTCACCCCAACATTCAACGCCAACAATGTCGTCACAGAGTACACCACGACGGTCAACCTCGTAGCGAAGGACGTGGGCACTGCCTACAACCTGCCGCCCGGAAAGTTCTTACAGGCGGATCAGTTCAGTCCTTTCTTCACCTTCGCGGAGAACCAATCGACCATTGGCGGGGGCAAGAACATCGAGAGCACAAGCGACCTTCTGGTCCGAGCTCCAACGGCCATCTCCGTTCGCAACCTCATCAACTCTCGCTCCATCGACACGGTCCTACGTGAAACGTTCGCTGGCATCTCCCGCGTCCTTTCTCTCGGATTCGGCGACCCAGAGATGTTGCGGGACTTCTCGAGCGAGGCCGTAACACGCCTCCGCATGCACGTTGGTGGATTCACGGACATCTACGTTCAGCTCCCGATCACCGAGGTCGTTGAAGACCTTCTCCTTCTGGGCGGTCCGTTCACGCGGCCCGACAACACCATCGCGGTGTTCAAAGACGCGGCGGCGAACTTTCTCGGACTCCTCCCGACAGCGGTCATTCCAGGAGACATCCTGCGAATCGTGACCGGGCTCCCTGACGCGCCTCGAGAGTACATCATCGACACGGTCGCGGCGCAGACGCTCACCGTAGTTCCCAGAGCCGCCTTCTCAGAGCCCACCGATGAGGCTCTTCCCTCTCCAGGGACGTACGTCAGCTACACCATCGGGGACACTTCTCCGAACTACAGCGACAAACGGAACGTCCTGGCCACCTTGGTCTCTGGCGGGCAAACTTCTCGCGTCATCCAGACGCCCTACCGCGTCACACTTCGAGGACGACCGCACTATCGGATCAAGCGAGTGGAGATGTATCTCGCCGCCTCCCCCGCGACCATCGAAGTAATCACTTCTCGCGTCAACGGAACACCCGCGGCGGCGCAATACCGCGTCTTGGGGCTTACGCCCGCGAACGGGCAATCGGCGTACGCCGTAGACCAAATCGAGGTAAACGCCGGATCACACACAGGTGGCCCTTGGAACATGCGCGTCACCTACGACACGCTCGTGGGATACGACGACGTGCAGGCCTTTGTCGTTGACCGCTTTGAACGCGTGCTGGCCTCGAACCCCCTCGTCAAGGGCTACACCCCGGTGTACATCCAGATGAGCATCGCCTACCGCTTGCGAATCGGAGCGACCACTGCGCTCGATGAAGTGGCGATGGCTCAAACGGTTGCGGCGTTCATCAACACCTTCGACCTAACGCACACTTTGGACATGACCGCCATCCTACAGAACGTGCGGGACGCCTTCCCAGATCTCGGCGTCATCGTCAGCCCCACCATCCTCGCGTACAGCCTCTTTGCCCCCGACGGCCAGGTGTTTGCCTATGAGACCCAGGACGTAGTCACCATCTACCCATCCTACCCCGCGAACAATGCACATCTGACAAACGGCAACCCGGCGACCACGTTTCCTTCCGAGCTCGCTCTTCGCGTCCCCATCGCAAACGCGGACATCGACCCGACGACTTCCGGGGCCAACGAAACGATTTTCGCGGCGGCGAACAAGACGCTGAAGGACCAGCTGACTGAGCTCGGGGTCAGAGACCGAACGCTCATCTACCTCACTACCGCGGACGATATCACCTTCACCCTGGTGAGCTGAGCCATGGCTCTGATCGGCAACAACGCTGACACGCTGCTCCACGGCCTCTCGGCCTTCTGGCATCGGTTCTTTCGCGACATCGGGGACATCCAGGCCACGTACGAGGGGACGGAGATTCTGTTCGGTCAGGTCTACCTGAACTTCTTGAGCGACGTGCTCAACACCAGCGCCGTCGAAGCACCCCTGTTCCGCAAAGAGTTCTACAAGTTGATCACAATTCGTGAAGACCAGCTGGTCTACCATGAGAAGGGCACGGAGCTTGATGCCCCTCCGGGGACTCAATTTTACGGAAACCGAGGAAACAACCGCTACGTCTACACCAGCGATACTTTCTTCGGGGCCATCCCGCACCTCCAGGACAGGATCTTCGCGCCCGCCACTTCGTTCGAGGAAGGCGTGGACTACCGAGTCGCTGGTGGGGAGCTCCAGCTGAAAGTTGACCCGACGAACCCTGTCCCACCAGGGTACGCGCAGCGACGGGTGGTCATCGCCATCGGCGGAAAGTTCACCAGCTCTACGACGACCAACTGGCTCGCGGCGGGGGTCGAGAAGGGCGACACGCTCTACTACAGCGAGTCCACGGACTTGGGCATTGGGACGCCGCTTATTTTCAATGCGCTGCTCGAATCGCGGACAGCCACGATCATTCACGTCACCGACAAGTACCTCACAGTCTCCATCGACACGCCGTTTCCCACGTTCCCTCCGGGCGCTGACCCGTCGGGGTTCTCGTGGCGGGTGATGCGAAAGCGTGACGACGGTCTGTACAACCCGACGCTACCCAGGTCTCCTGGGGGAACGGCCCCGTTCACAGACGGGCAAATCGTGAAGGTGGACGGCGTCGGAATCACAACGTTGGAAGTCAGTGAGCTCGCCTTCTGGGCGGTCGATACGAAGATCGACGATCTCACTCTCTACAACACCTACGGGTACTTCTTCACCAACCCGCGACTCTCGACCGAGACATACCGCTCTCTCGTTCGCGGCCTCATGCAGCTGTACATCCTTGGCCCAGCGTTAGCGCGCCTCGAAAGTGCGCTCAACCTCACCGCGAGCCTGCCCACCATTCGCTCCGAGGGAGAGATCCTTGTCTCCTACGACAATGGGGTACTCGCATCCGGCGTAACGGGTGTCCTGCTCATCAACGACGTATTTGAAATCCCCTTGCCTCTCTTTTCAACAGAAGCGGTTGGTGGATTCATCGTGATCTCAGACTCCGACTTCTACAACAACGTCGGAACATTCAACATCATCGAGTACATCAGCCCGACCAAGGTGGTGCTAAAACCGGCGTTGCCGTTCACCCCGGACACGAACCTCAAGTGGCTCTTCACACTGAACAACAAGCAGACGGTCACGACGGATCAAAACGTCTACGAGTACCCGCTCAACATCCCCATGCGGACAGACGTCAAGGACCCGGCGAACATCGACGTCCTCACTTTCCAGGCCTTCGAATCACTGACACTGGCCATCCAGGTGACCGACTACGTACAGGACCCCGAGTGGTGGCACACCATCACCATTCCGCAGGAACTGATGCCCGACACCCCAGGGGCACGACGAGTTGTCACACCACAGCTCTACCCCAACATCCTGGGCCCCGTCGGTGACGCCAACATCGGCGATCCTGGCTTCTACATTGGTCGAGACGAAGACAGCGGAAACTTGGCGCAAGGAACCACAGGAAAACTGCTTACCGGCGACCTCTTCGAGGTCTCAGAGGCCAACACTTTCGACGCTACCTCCGTTGGCGAGTACGTGCAGATCTACACCGCGGCGAACCCGACGAACGTAGGAATCTTTGAAATCCTCACGTACCTCAGCCCGACCCAGGTGGTACTGGTCGCCGGTGCGTACGTTCCTGAGACTCTCCTCACTTGGGGCTACTTCAAAGGGCACTTGGCAACAAAGCCGTACCGCCACAACGCTGCGTTCATTCTGATGGACCGCTTCCTCAAGCTTCACATGTTCGCGGTGCTCGTCGACTCGTCGGTTAGCTTGACCAACATCCTAGTCACAGACCTAGTTAAGATCTTGAAGGATGTGAAGCCCGTACACACCGCCTTGTACTTCCGGCCGTCTACCACGTTCCACGACGTCATTGACCTCACCGAAGAGGCACTGAAGATCAAGATGGTTCGTCGGCAGAACGAAGAAATCACCACCCTCGAGAACGACTTCATCATCACACCGGATGTTGCTTCTGGGATCACCGGGGAGCTCCTAGTAGGGAATATTTTCCAGACTCCAGGGGCAACCTTCTCGGCGCTATCCGTGGGCCAGCACGTTCACATCGACGTAGCGGTCAACACTAACAACGTTGGTACGTTCGTCATCGCAACGTACATCAGCCCAACACAGGTCACGCTGACCCCCATCACCTTCTTCACGCCCGAGGCGGGATTGACATGGGGCTACTACGAAGGATGGCTCATCGGAAACACGTGGAAATTCGCTAATCCCGTCGGTGGCGCCCTAACGTTAAACCCAGGAGTTGGTGGGATATTCGTAGCAATCGGGGGGTCGGACCCTTCCATCCAGCCCGCCGACCCGACGAACATCCCCCCAGGGGGACTCCCAGACCTCAGCTGGCTTGACCGGTCCTTGTACGTGTACATGCACCCTTGACTTTGATAGGTTCCGCGCCCATGCAAACTGCCTTCACAGGTGTCATCCCGATGCGAGGCGACTTGCGTATCACCGTGCGTCGAGCTGACACGGGGGAGAAAACGTGGGGCTATGAGATCCGCAACACCATCACCTTCTCCGCGCTGAGCAACCTCGTGCTCGTGCTCGCACAGAAAACATTCGGATCCCCTGGGGCGCTGAACGACCCGACGAACTCCTCCGTCCTGTACCTGCGAGTCGGTGACAACGTCACCGCGCCAGTACGGTCGAACACGAATCTTCTGAGCCCGCTGCCGAGCTCCATCGCGCCGTACACCATCACACTGATCGACGCGAACAAGACACTGACCACCTCGAATCCGTTCGAGATGAAAATTACCGCGACCATCCCGGCAACGGACCTCAACGGTTCCACACTCCGAGAAGCGGGGCTGTTCACCCGTGGTTCAACGTCCGTCGCTCCTCCAGGTGAGTACCCCGTAGCAAGCGGTCGCTACCCCGAGCTCTTCGCTCGTCAAGTTCACCCGGACATCGTCAAGAACGCCGCCTTCGTAGTTGACTACGATTGGCGCATCGCCTTTACGTCGTAAATCGGAGATTCCATGGCCCGTCAACACATTGACTACACGACAAGCGCGCTGTCTCCTCCGAACGCCCCAGCCGATGACGGCCTGGACACCGGGAGCGCGGACGCCACCGCGATCCGCCCGGTCATCGATGGCCAGCCCGCGCAGGCAGCGGTGTTCAAACGTCCCTCCGAGAATCTCCGGACTCGTACGGAGAAGATCCGTACGGAACTCGAGAACCTCAAGTACCTGAGCGACGCCGACCGCGCTCTTCTCTTGACCGGGCCTGGGAGCATCACCTGGAACGGCCAAGGCCCAGGGGCGTTCCCCCTGGGGACATTTCAACTGACACCGGCGACCTCGTTGACCGTCAAGCCGTTTTTGGCGCCTGCGACATCGATCCCGAGCCGTCTCATCATTTGCGCCGGAACCATCGCGCAGATCACGTTCCGAACCATTCGAACCGCCGGGTCCGCGCCTCGCGCCTACAGTGGTGCGAACGACATCACCATCGACTTCCAACCCGTTTCAGTTGGAACGGGAACCGTAATCGTCACCGCCACGGGGACTCCCGCCAACAACGTCCACGTTCAGTATGACAGTCATCCCACGACGTTCACGACAGTCGACCAGACAGTCGGGAACAGCCTCATCCAACAGTTCAACGCATCCGCGGTAGCCCTCTCACTGGGCCTTGAAGCCGTCTTCGAAGGTGGTGGCACGCCGCCCGAAGTTGGGTACCCGCCGCCACCGCTGGTCTCGGCCGCCGCGAAGATCGACACCTACATCTCCGCCCCGGAGAAGGCTACCCGCTTCATGTCTGGCGCTGCGGACGCGGAGAAGCATGTCATCCCCGAAACGCAGCTCGTCACGTTCTTCACGGATCCTCTCAATGCGCTGATCGACGGCGACACGCTCTGCATTCGCTACGAAGATCTGGTGATGTCACCAACGGACGGCGGACGACGTCAATCAATCGCCGACCTGCCGGAGAACAACCTCACCATCCCGGCGGGAAGCCTGTTCCTCCTGCGCCGATTCCCTGACCGGCTCCCGTTGGCAATTCCGGTCTGTGCGGTCGCTGGCGGCCAACTCGTCTTCATCAATGGGCGGGTTTATGGGGCCGGAGAGTCCGGGCCTCTCGTCGCCTCGGGCGCGTCGTACCAGGGCAGCAACGCTGCGCCGAACTCGTGGGCGGACAACACGGTGCTTTCCGGCACGATGCCTGTCAGCTTCGAGACGGCGCTCGACACCATCATTCAGACATTGGGCGCAGTCACGTCGCCCTCAGGGGCGCACAAGGTTGGCATTCCTGCGATCTCAGGGTCTCCGATTAGCGCCCCTGCGGGTGGAGTACACGCGGCGATCAGCAACGTTATCACAGGGGCGAACACTCACATCAACAACGGAACTGGGGCTCACGCCGCCAGCGCCATCTCCTACGCCGGGAACACGAACGTCAGCGCGACTGACGTCGAAGGCGCCCTGGACGAGCTCGACAACGAGAAAGCGGGTATCGCGCTCGCGAACACGTTCACCCAGACGAATACGTTCGCCGAGGTTCACACAACCGGAAACGTAGGCGTTCGTACCGCTACTCCGGGAGCCCCCCTCGATGTCGCAGGGCAAAACAACTGGGATACCAGCAGCACAGAGGGAGATTTCCGAATCGGAAATCCGACCTACCGCATTAAGATGGGAATCGCGACCGGTGGTGGCGGAGCCGGAGCTGCGACCATTGCCGCGCAGGGCGGACTCAACCTTCTCCAACTTGGCGCGGGAACAACGCTCTCCGATCAGCAAGCACTCCGAGTCACCGGCGGAAATGTCGGCGTAGGAGTCAACCCAACAGAGAAACTGACCGTCGACGGAAATACCAGCGTCCCCGCGGCGAACGACTTCAAGTACGCAACAGCGAGGACGCGCACGGTCTGGTACTCTCCTTCGGAAATGCAACTCCTCACACCAGGAACGCAGAATCTCACACGAGGCGTTGGGAGCGGGCAGAAGCAGATCAATCACGGAATTACCCGGGTTTCCATGGAACAACGGGACATCGTAGACGCCAGTTCGAACGGATCCGACACCGTCCTGATGTTCTGGAGCAACACCTGGGGAAAATCCCGAGCGCGTATCGTGATCCCTGTGCGCGGTATTCCAAGCGGAGCAACTGTCACTGCGATCCGAGTACTCGGAGAACAGGCAGGAAATGGGGCAGGTCTCGTCAACAGCATCTCCGCCGAAGTTCGGCTTAAGACCCGCGGAATCGGAGCGGGGTTCAACATCAACGGGCCCACAATCCTCACTCCAGGGGGTACTCCGAGCGCTACGGGATGGACCCCCGTCGACCTGACGACCGGCGCCTTCACACACAGCATCAACCACAACAGCAACCTGCACGAGATCCAGGTCGACATAATCCTCGACTACAAGCAGACAAACACGATGCAAACCGGATCCGCCAACAGCGCGTGGGGAGCGGCGGCGTCCCCCACATTGAACGGCTGCTTCATCGCCACTGGCGGGCACGACAACTTCACTCCGACAGTGACGAGCAACGAGGCCTTTCTGATCGATCCTCGGATCGGTATCACTAAGACACTCGCTACCATGGCCACGCCGCGAGCATTTCACTCACAGCGTACCATCGAAAAAGACAACGCGGTGTTCGTCGTAGGAGGGCGTAATCACGCACTCGTCGCCACAGGGTCTGTCGAAGTCTACTACCCAAGCTCCAATACCTGGAACGCCGTCGGAACCGCGACAGCGGGGCGGTACCCAACGCTCATCCCAAATCCCGCATCGGACGGAATTTACTCAGTTGGGGGATCGCTAGTCGGGGGCGGAAACACAGCGGTGGTAGAGGAGATCAAAGCTAGCGGCGTGACCACCAGAGCGTCCCTTCCTATCGCACTCCGCCAACATGCAATGTCCTATGTCCAGCACGTCGGTACGCGCCGTCTGATGGTGACCGGTGGTCTCGACGGCTTCAGTTCGGCGCAAACGACTTCCTACTTTTACCACCCGGAGGCGGACTCGTGGGCAACCGGAGGCGGAACACAGAATATGACCGCCGCCCGCTACGGGCATGCGCAGCTAACCCTTTCGAACGGTTTCATCTTCGTTGCAGGCGGGAACAACGCTTCAGCCGAAATGTACAATCCATTCATCGGAAGATGGATCACCCTGGCGGGTCACGCGGCTCTCGGAAACGCGAACAGCCGGGATGGAGAAAATCACCTGATCGAGGTTCCTGGTGGCGTTATCTACGCTACGCCGGACACACCATTCCTCTACTACGACTTCAGGACGAACGTGTGGACACGCATCGAATCCACACGGCACGGTTCAACCGCCACGTTCATCGACGGAACAGGGATCAACTCAGCCGCCGCGGTATCTGAGAGCGGAACGGTGTTGAACTACGGGACATACCTCACAGGGCAGGAACGAACCGTCTGGGTCATGGACCCCAATATCCCTTCGGTGACCAATGCTCGCCTGGGAATCGGGTTCCGTCTCTCCGGTGTCGCGCTGGAATACTCCTACACCAACGTCAACTCGGAGACATAACACATGCCAACACCTGCTCAACCCGCCTGCCAAGCCGCCGTGGCTACAAGCTGCGACGGTGGAGGTGAGCTGGGGCCTCTGTTCCTGCTTGAATACCCATACCGGATGGACATGCCCACTCCGGCGGTCGTTCCACGTCCGTTGATCGTATGCGAGGCGTGTTGCGCTGAACTTGGTGCTGCGAGTCATCGTCGTACTCTCTACCCCTGGCCCCCAGCGGAATGACCACCCAAGAACGCATCCTCGCTCTCGCCGAGAAGGTGAAGAACCCTCCATCGTGGTGGTGGAAGGTTCTGGGCGGGCTCATCTTCTTGGTGATGGCCATCTGGATCAGCTACCTGCTGTCCAAGCGCTCCGAAGCTCTGGCGGCGCTGAAGACCGAAGCCGACAAGAAGCGACTGGCCGCCGAGAAGGCTGCCGTCGATGCGAAGGTCGAAGTCGACGTCAACAAGCGCAAGGCGGCGGAGGAAGCCGCTCAGGCGGCCCTGGCTGCGGCCAACATCGACCAGGCGAACATCGCCAAGCTCGAGGCTGAACACAAGAGCCACGTGGCCCAGCTGCAAGCGGTGAAGGACAAGGACTGGGACGCGTTGAACAAGCTCGCCGGGGTGAAGCCGTGAAGAAGACCGCGCTCCTGATGCTCCTGGTGTTCCCCAGCACGGTGCTCGCCGAGGGGATGAAGCACCTCCCAACCTGGAAGATGTGCGGCGAGAAGGCGTGCTACGAGTTCGAGGACGCCAAGAAGCTGTTGGTGCTCGACGCCGACCTCGAGGCGCTCATCCAGAAAGAAGTGCTGTGGGAGAAGCAGATGAAGGATCTGCGCGAGAGCAACGCTCAAGGCTCACTGGCTCTGGCCGCGGAGAAGAGTGCCAACAACACCCTTCAGCAGAGCAACGACAAGCTGAACGCGATGCTCATCAAGGAGACGACTCGAGCGAATCAGGCTGAGGCTCGACCGGGGCCGTTCCCTGCGTGGGCCATCGCTGGTGGAATCGGGATTGGCATCGGCGTCGTCGCCGGGATTCTACTGGGTGTCTTCGTCGCAAAGTGACCTCGTAAGAGGGTACTAGTCGATAGGAGGGATCTACAATGATCCACTATCGAGAAACAGAGTCCCCGATGGGGATGGTCTTCACTACGTGGTGTGGTGAGCGATTCAAACATGACGACCCGTGGAGTACAGAAAATCTTGACGATGTAGATTGTGACAAGTGTCTTCGCGTACTGGACCAAGTACGCATCGACGAGGCATTCGCTGAAGCCAAGTTTCGCGCATTTCGGGGTCTCCCAAACGGAGAGACACTCAAGAAAGAAGTCAGCGAAGTTATCGCCATAGACCGGCGACGACAAAAACGACAATCGCAGGAAACAGACCGAGGGAAACCCCCGGTAGATCATTCCTACGTGGGGATGTGCGGGGACTACGGCGGCATCGACGACTCAGTGTTCGCCGAAGCAGAGAAGTACGCCACTCGATGGAACTCTGTCGACTGTGACGAATGGACCCACGAGCAGCAGCTGAGAGGGAAGGACCCCGACTGGTCTTCTCTCTGGGTTCTGCAGATGAACATCAAAGACGGAATGTGGGACCCGTGAAGGAAACAGGACTCGACATCCTGTTTTTTAGCTACCAGCCCTTCGGAATCGATGCCCTGAGGCAGAGGATTGTGTTGTTCCCGATCTTCAACCCCAGGCCCGCCCAGAAGGACTTCGGGAACTCGCCCTCGGTCAGCGGCCAGCTGGGCTCCTGATTCGGCGCCCTGGTGTGCAGCCCGCCCTGCAGGACCCCGATGATGCGCGTGTGCGCCGCCACAGTGCAGTTGAGCAGGGTGGTGAGGTACTTCGAGATGTCGTAGCCCGCCTGACCTTGGAACGTGGAGCACGTGCGGAACCAGAGCACGCCGTTCGGCGGAATCTTCCCCACCAGCTTCTTGAAGTAGGCGCGGTCGACGCTCTTGCCTGCCAGCCACACTGTTCCAGGGCTGCCGTGGCCCCAGTACTGAATCGAGGTCAGGAGACCGGGCCGCTGCTCGAGCCACGAGAAGGCGTCGTCCCACGACTCCGCGCCGTAGTAGGCGTCGAGCTTCCCGAACAGCTTGTGCAGGAAGCAGCCGATGGCCCAGCTGAGCTTGAGGCCCCACTGTGCAGCTCCTGCGCCGGGGTTTTTGTCGTAGATGGCGACTCGCATGCCACCAGTATAGACTGAGCTCATGTACGAATACCGAGCTACTGTGTTGCGGGTCATCGACGGTGACACCGTGGACCTGGACATCGACATGGGTCTGCACACTCACATCCACGAGCGGATCCGCCTCGACGGCATCAACACGCCGGAGTCGAACTCCAAGGTGGCGGAGGAGCGAACGGCTGCAGCTGCTGCCACAGAGTTCCTGAAGTCGCTACTCACCGATCCCAAGGTGACGGTGAAGACCAAGAAGGACGCCCAGGAGAAGTACGGGCGCTACTTGGGCGTGGTCCTCAACTCAGCAGGCGTGAACGTCAACGAGGCGCTGGTGACCGCGGGTCACGCGAAGCCGTACTCAGGTGGGGCTCGCTGAGCTCGTAGTCGTGTAGACGCTCACCGTTGCGGCGCAGCAGCAGCTTGGGATGTGCGGAGCGTAGATCGTCTTGCAGCAGGGGCACTGCCAGCCCTGCGGCGCGAGATGGAACGGCGTGAAAGTGAACGTCGGCGGCCAGGTGATGGTCGTCGGGGTGACCGTCACAAGCACGGTGTGCTTGGGGCACTGCCCCGACGTGCTCTGGAGACAGGCTTCACAATGCTCAAGGATCTGAATCATGTTGGCCCCGGGTAAATCCGTTTCAATGTTTCGTGGTGAACGGGTTGCCCGCAGTCGCCGCACTTGATCCATGGAAGCGCCGACGGGGAGCCGTGCTTACGGAACTGGTCGGCGAGAGCCTGATGTTGGCAGGGATCATTCGTCGGAGTCATGTTCCCACCTTCTCACCGTCGTCGGTCCAGGTGAACTCGCCAGTTGCCCCGACGGGGAAGTGGGTTCCGCAGCTGCAGCAGAATGTCCCCGTGTAGAACGAGGGGTCTCGAGCGTACGTTTCTGCGAGGGCTGTACCCATCGTGGTCTCGCTCCCGCACTTCTCATGCTTGTAGGAGCGCCGAATTGGCCGGACGAACCCCTTGGCTCGTTCCTCTGGGGTCAAGACGAGGTAGTCCTTCTGCATCCCGGAGGGGAGGATCTCCTTGTGCTCGCCGATAGGTGTCCCGTGGATGGTGGTCGTCTTGGGGTCACTCATGTCACCTCCTTTACTATGGGCTGCCCGCTGAATCCAGCTGGCGTCAAAGCGAACTCGACGTAACGGAGCTGCACGTCGAAGCTAAAAAACGCGACCTCGAGAATGAGACAAGATTCTGTGAAGTGATCGTTGGGCTGCCAGGGCTGCTTCACCCTGACTTCCACACGGTCGAACTGAGCGTAGCCCTTAGGCCTGTACGTACCTACGCCTAAGCAAGCGTAGTAGCTTGCCAGGCGTAGGACGTACGGACTGATCCCTGCGAGCTGTTGCTCTTTGCTCATGCTTGCGGCGTAACCGCGGGGGCGCTGGTGAGTTGCAGCTCAGGCTGCGTAGCTCCGTTGGAAACTGGAACGGCGGCTTCCTTCTTCATCTTCTCGAGCTTCTTCGCTTCCTTCTTTGCGGCGGCTTCTTGTTTTGCGATGAGCCGCTGGGGCTCATTGTCGGTGACAAACTTCACCGACTCTTCCGCGATTTCTCGAGGATACGTGTGCACGGTGCCGTGCTGAAGATCCGGCACATCCCGAATGAGCAGGCCTGCCGCCTTCGTACGCTTCCCAGCGACAGTTCCCATCATCCCTGCGAGTGTTGTGTCGATGCGAACGCCGAGCTTCTTGGCCGCCCCCTTGATGGTGACGTAGCCATCAATGATTGCGGTGGTCTCCTCGAGTGCCTTCAACTTCTCATCATGCGCGGCCAACTTCTGATTCTGAAGAACCAGTTGCATGGTGTGCTCCTGCAGCTGAGCCTGCGCGAGCTCAAAGGCTGCGGTGAAGTGGACCAGCTGCATCGCCTGCTGCACGCGAGGGTTGGTCATCAAGTCCGCGGAAATGCCCGGGACGTAGGCGCCGCTCTTGCGAATGCTGGGGATCACTTCCTCTGCGATCCATTGCTGCAACTGAATAGCGCGCGGCTTGTCCGAACGGATGACCAGCCGCCACATGCCAGGCTCGGAGAGAATGAGCACGGCCTGAGGACCGCCAGGGGTAGAGGTTAAACCTTTACCCTTATCCCTCTCCGGAATGTTACGAACGGCGTCAGGGACATTTTTGATTCCAAGGACAGCGCACAGGTCCGCTGCCACGAACCAGGGGTTCCCATCCTTGATGACTACACGAACTTCTTCTACCCCCTCAAACTGAAAAGGAACAATTTGTGACGACATAGGACTCCTTGGTTACGGTTGTTCAAGTTCAACAGTCAACAGAAACACCAAGCAGCACATCGCGTGCGCCAGGTGGTGGTGACCCGACTCCGGGTCGTGCGTCTCTCCCATCCACCAGTCGTTGATGTGCCGCATCGAGGCGTCGTAGTAGCGCTTCCTCGAGTCGGGAACCTTGCGCCAGTTCTCCTCCTCGTACTTCCGAGCGCCGTACTCCAGCACATCGACCACGGCGTACAGCGTTCGCGTCGGGAAGAGGCTGAACCGGCGCTTCTGTTGATCGTGCTTCACACCTTGATTCAGCTTGGGCTTCTCGTTCATGGGGCCTCTCGTACAGGTACGCCTGCCTTGGCGGCTCGCCGCTTCATGTCCTCCGTGCCCTTCCCGCCAGGGAATGCGATCACCTCATCTGGTTTGTGTTCGTCCAGCATCTTCTGGTTTCGGATGGGCCCCGCAGCTCGGCCATGCGTCTTCCAGTCGGCAGGCTCAACAACGAGATCTGCTCCGACGGAGATAGCCCATTGCTCCGCGAGATGGTCAGCGCCGGATGCTCCCCCAGAGACAATGCGGACAGGGCGAGGAAGGGCGTCGAGAACTCTTTTGACTGCGAGCGTATCGGCGTAATTGCGCCCGCCGCAGACGAGGACTGTTTTCACTTCTGTGCTCATGAGAGAGGGCCTAGTCCTGTGAAATCGGGGGAGATGCCAGTGCTCGTCGCTGACTTGGCAAACGTCGCCATCTTGTCGCCGAGCTCCCCCATCGGCGCATCTTTGTTGTCTGGGAGGCCGGGACTGTACCCCAACGGAGCCGTCGGACCTGGGGGTACGACGGTCCCGTTGTTGGGCTTCAGCGACCACGTCAAGATGTCCGCCTTACCCGCGGACTCCAACTTGTCGAAGAACGCCGTCTTCGAGTCCTTCGGTTCGAAGGCCCCCGCCAGAGAGTACGACGAGCCTGTGCTGATGGCTTGAGTGCACCCGCTGGCGAAGTCCTTCCACGCCTGCTCCCACTTCTGTTGTGCTTCTGAGGCACTCTGGCAGAAGCCGATGGACTTCAACGCGCTGGAGTACGCTGATCCTTGAAGCGGCATGACTACCTCACTTTACTGAGGAAACCGGGAGATACCCTTCGAAGGTGAACTCGCTCCCCTCGTTCTTGCGGGAGAGCACGATCTTCATCGTGAGCACGCCTTTGATGCAGTCCTCACAGAGATTCGCGAGCTGCTCCTTGCTGTACGCATGCCGAACCAACACGGCCTTCTCGTACAGGTTCTCCTTCTCACAGTTCGAGCACTTCATCATCCGCATCCCGTTGTTGTACCGCACGTGTTGCACACCCAGCAGGTGCCAGCGCGTACGGTGATGTTACCGCAAGAGCTACAAGGAGCTCCGTGATAGCTGAGCTCGGCTGTTTTGGCAACGACTGGCTCTGTCTTCTTTGCTGATTCCCTAAGCTCGATCCACTTGGCGAAGTAGTCCACCAAGCTGTCAGCGCGAGGAATCTGCTTGTTCCCAGTGAATCCTGAGGGTTCGAATCGTACGCCCTTGAACTTCTCGAGCAGCGTGTTCATCGGTACGCCGTACTGGAGCCCCAGCGAGATGGCTGTAGCCGCCATGTCGACGAGACCATGGAGCGTTGATCCCGCCTTGGAGATGTTGATGAACACCTCTCCAGGGCTACCGTCCTCGTTGAGGCCCAGGTGGAAGTAGCCGTCTTGGCCGCCCACGCTGAACTTGTGTGTGACGCTGGGCCGTTCATCGGGAAGGCGCTTTCGTTCGCCCCACTTGAGGCCGGAGTACTTCTCTTCTTTCTTTTGCTCCGTGGCTGACGCAGGCTGACTCGCCTTGCAACCGTCACGGTAGATGGCCACGCACTTCAAGCCCAGCTCCCACGCTCGCATGTAGACGTTGGCCACGTCGCCCACGGTGGCCGTGGATGCCATGTTCACCGTCTTGCTGATCCCTCCACTGAGGAACGGCTGAACAGCGGCCATCATCAGCAGGTGGCCCTCGGTGCTGATCTGGTCAGCGCCGATTGCTGTCTGGAAGACCTTCTTGTGCGAAGCCTTCATGTCCTTCGGCAGCTCACCCGTTGCTGCGATGGTGTCGAGAACGAACTGCGCCTCACCGTTGTAGCCTAGGCGTTCGAGTGCCTGCGGTACGGCTCTCGTGGGAATCTTCATGTAGCCGCCACCAACGAGCTTCTTGTGCTGCGTCAGCGCCAAGTTGGGCTCGATGCCCGTCGTGTCGCAGTCCATCATGAAGCCAATGGTCCCTGTAGGTGCGAGCACAGAGATCTGGCTGTTGCGGTAGCCGAAGTCCATGCCAAGCATGTACGCTTCCGCCCAGATTTCATTGGCCAGGCGAATCGTGGTGTGGTGCCGCTGAGGGAGTTTGTAGCTCTCATCGCGGTGCATACTGACGACCTTCAACATCTCACTGCGGTTGGCGGTGTAGTAGTCGAATGTCCCTACGACCCTCGCCATCCTTGCACTCTGCCTGTAGCCCGCCGCGGTCATCAGAGACGTGAGCCCTGCTGCGAATTCCCGACCCTCAGGCGAGTCGTAGGCCAGCCCCTTCGTCATCAGCAACGTACCGAGGTTGGCGTAGCCAATCCCCAACGGGCGACTGGCCTTCGTGTGCTTTGTAATCTCCGCGGTGGGATAGCTGGCGTATCCTGCCAGAATCTCCATTGCGGTGATGCAGATCTCCGCGGCGTGAACGAAGTCTGCCGCCTGAAACTCTGCGCTTCCGTCGGTCACGAACTTGACCAAGTTGAAGCTGCCCAAGTTGCAGCTGGTGTCGTCGAGGTGTAGAAACTCTGAGCAGGGATTCGATGAGTTGATCTTTCCTGTGTTGGGCAGTGTGTGCCACTTGTTCGTCGTGGTGTCGAACTGCAGGCCTGGGTCACCGCACGCCCACGCTGCTTCAGCGATCTTGTTCCAGATGTCCCGCGCCTGGTAGAGATGCACTTGTTCGCCGGTCGTACGCGCCTTGGTCTGGTACTTCTGATCGTCGATGACCTTGCGCATGAAGTAGTCGGTCACACGCACCGAGTTGTTGGCGTTCTGGAACGGTGACAGGTCGTACGCGTTGCCGGGCTTGTTCCACTCTGCGCTGAATCCTGCTGCGATGAGAGCCTGAGCGATCTTCTCTGCGTGCATCTTGCAGCCGATGAAGCCGACCTCGCCGTTTGCTTGCTGGAGAATGTCGGGGTGGTCCACGTCGAGGCCACGCATCAGCGCTGCTCGTCTCGTTGTTCCGCCGGACTTGGTGACGCCTGCACCAGCGTCCAGCATCTTCATGAAGCTCACTGGCCCTGAGGGATTGCCCCCACCGGAGAGGAGCTCGTAGCTGCTGCGAATCTTGGAGAGGTTGCTCCCAGCACCAGAGCCGCCCTTGAACAGCATGACCTCGGTCTTTGCCAGGTCGGTGATGCTCTCCATCGTGTCGTCGACCTGGTTGATGAAGCAAGCCGAGGCCTGCTGGCTCACCCCAGGAACGCCGATGTTGAACCACACAGGGGAGTTGAACGCGAACATCTGATGCAGGAGGAGATGGGTGAGCTCCGCCCAGAACACGGACGCGGTCTCCTTCTCGAGAAGCCCCTGCTCCACACCGGCCGACGTGATGGCCGTTACCACGCGGTCAATGAGCTGTCTGACCGAGGTCTCTTTGACTCCGTTGATCATGCGGAAGTACTTCTCCGCAACGATGTTGATGGCGCGTTCGCTCCAGAATTCCGGCGCTTCGACGTCCTTCTGCTCGAAGGCAATGGAGCCGTCGGCCTTGCGAATTACGGCGTCTACTTTCTTCCAGTTCACCCCATCGAACGGATGCTTCTTCCCTGCGGTGAAGTGTGGCTTGAACTCGAGATGCGGGGCTTCCTTCGCGGGGAAGGACGTAGCGGACCCTCCGTTGGAGGGAACAGTTTGGACATCCATTGAGTCACCTTGGTTAGATGGAAAGTCCCGCGGCGGGATACGCCACGAGAGAGATCTTCTTCGTTGTGTCCCTGAGCTTTTTCAGTACTTCCAGCTGAGCGCGCGTCGAGCCAATGTTCATGTGAATCGCTCGCGCTACTTGCGCCAAGCCAAATGCGTCGCACTCGTCGTCTTGTTCAAAATCCATCCCCCATTTATCAAGTACGGCTTGGCGCATCTTCTCTTTGGTGGCGCTTCCATCGCTGCTTATGAACTGCTTCAGCTGCGTCGGTGCTACAACTACGAAAGGAATCCCGGCGTCATGAAGAACGAGGCGCACAAGTCCTCCGAGCTCTCCAAGATCAAACGAACGATTCACCGACTCCATCGAATAGCCTTCAAGAGCGGCGTACTTGATGCTCGGCTCTGCGGCTAAAACATCTCGCAGCGAGTCACGAATACAGGCAAGACGGATGACGCCAGAGCGCTTCCCCGGCGTCACCGTCCCACGGTAAATCAGGTCATTGCTGGACCCTACGACGACCACTCCGGAACTACGCAACGACTGGTCGATGCCGAGGTACATGCTTCTCCAGTTTAGGCGTTTGAGGTCGACCCACCAGTATCACGCCACACGTTCCACGCATGCCGAACAAGCGTCTTCGCGACGTCGGCCATGCGCTCCATCTCCTTCGCCCAAATGGAGTCCGGCTGGCACGTGCGGTCGTAGTCCTCAGTCTCCTGGGAACGCTTCTTCACTGCCGCGTCCATCTCGATTGTCACGGTGATCGGCGCACCACGAATCCCCGCCGTGACGTGCCCTCGAGGACTCTTCTCGAGGTAAAAATTGGTCGACCACTTGATAGCGCCCTTCTTCGACCTGTCCTTGCCCATGTGCGTCTCCACAGTGAAGAGGCGCCCCATTGCTGAGGCGCCCCTTCGTTCATTGTTACGCCGCTCGCCGAATCGGAATGACTTCGGCCAGACGATCTCCGGTGAGGTTCTCCGTCTTCCCGTAGACGATGCGGCCGTCTTCGAGAGTGATGTTGGCGTGAGAGCGGAACAAGTCTTCCGCCGTCTCGATCAACAACTTCTGCATGAGGTTTGCGTCTCCTGCGGGAACTCCGTTGGGCTGGATGCACAGACGCTCGATGATCTTCCGAGTCTGCCTGTCGATGACCTTCACGTTGCCGTGCGTGCCGTAGTCAATACGGTAGAGACGACCCGACGGGGCGTCGACCAAGAAGTACTTGTGGTTCTTCAGGTCGGAGCGCTGCTGGTCGTTCAACATGGAGACGAGAAGCTTCATCGCCGTTTCGTCGGCCTCTTCCTTCTTCCGTAAGCGAACGCGTTCATCTTCGCGCCAGCGAGCGGTGCGAGCAGCTTCTTCTTCACGCCAGCGAGCTTCGTCGGCTTGACGACGCGCTGCTTCCACGGGGTCAATGGCGCGACGAGGCCCACGTCCTGCGTACGGATCTGTGTCCTGCCACGTCTCCCAGATGACCTGATTGGTCGTGATGGCGTACGTGGGTTGCGTGATGGTGATGCGCTGGTTCCATTGATTCCAGGTCGTAGCGCTACTGAGAAGGCCTCCTGTCCCTAGCCCAGAGCCGACGTCCTGATGCCAGACGTTCCAGATGGTGTTCGTGCCGGTGTCGCAGCACGTTGAGGCGGTGAGCTGAGTGTTCCACTCCCGCCAGACTTGTTTGATCGTTACGACGCCACGTACGTCAGCGCTCGTTGTCTGACTCTCGAGGATCCGACGAGGCTGTGTCTCAACGTCAGGGATCTTCTTCGTCTCCGTCTTGCGATTGCGCGGCAAGGAACGCGCTTCTCGAGACTGCTTCAGCCGGTCGAAGATGCCCGGCTTGAAGCGGTCTTTTAGCTTCTGAGCCAGGTTCGCCATCTCAGCCACCAGCGATAGGTGGGCTCAGGATGATCTTCTCGGCGTCGGGGTCGAACTTGGTGATGACCTCGCCCTTGTCGCCCTTCTTGTTCACCGTGTAGGCGAGGAAGCCCTTCTTCCGCAGGGCGTCGAACTGCGCCTTCGCAGCCTCGACTTCATCAGGGTTCTTCGGGTCCCAGATGACCTTCGTATCCCCGGTCCCGTCGAGAACGTGAAGCATGCCCCTGATGGGGATTCCACCAAACGTCTGCGCGCTCATCTCTCCCATTTTTTAGCTCCTTGGTGCCGCTTGAATACCGCTTTTGTTCTGCACTACTTGTACCACTTGATCGGCTACTTCTTCTCGTCGGAAGATTCTACTTTGATCTCGAAGGATACGTCCTCCATAAACTCCAGCTTCTGGACGGCGCGCATGTTGGCTATCGCCATGCCAGGCGCTTCGTACGTCATGAACCCTCTGGTCCGCTGGGACAACTCAAAGGCGACCCACTCCTCCAACGTCATCGGTTTGAAGTTGGTGGAGTCGAACAGGCACTTCCGCTGCTGATGAGCCGAACGAGGCGTCTTGCAGTGGACGCACGTTCGCGCTGCCTCCATCTTGGCGCCGTTCTGTTCGTCCTTCATGTCTTCGGATCCTCAACGACGACCTTCGTCGGGTCCAAAAGAAGAACCTTCACCTTGCCAGGCTCGTTGTCATCTACTTCCAACGTTGCGTTGCCGTAGACGTGAAGGTCCATCGCCATGCGTTGAGCGAAGCCTGACTGCTTCAGCTTGTCGCGGATGAAGTCAGCGCCGATTCCACCGAGCTCCGCCCACAGCTTCTTGCGCCACTCCACCCACTCGGACTGAGACATCGGGTCCCAGGCCGTTGCTTCGAAGAGACACTTCTCCTGTGCGTGTTCGTCCGCTGTTTTCTTGCAGTGACGACACGTCGGGACGAAGTTCTCAAT
>Ga0315284_10000738_pt1 | contig 45053 bp, 60 predicted proteins | sample YL17G09_16_MG_FD_203696 | JGI IMG/M metagenome (GOLD analysis project Ga0315284, IMG submission 203696) | Sediment microbial communities from Yellowstone Lake, YNP, Wyoming, USA - YL17G09_16 | ecosystem: Environmental > Aquatic > Freshwater > Lake > Sediment | place: USA: Wyoming | collected...
GGCGAACATTTTCACGAGTAAATGACGTGGTATCACGAGTTGGTGATGGTTTTGGCGCGTCCCAATAACCAGTAGTATCAACCTTTGCCCAAGGTGTTGTAGTTGGCGCCGCTGCTGGAGCTGGTTTTGGAGCAGCTGGCTTTGGAGCTGCTTTTGCTGCGGCTGCTCTAGCTGCATCAGCTTTTGCCTTTGCTTCTGCCGCAATCTCTGCCTGCGATCTAGTGTCAAGGGGCTTGCCCTCAAAATCAGCAAGCGGATCGCCCTTTGTGCCAGGTGCGAATTGAGCCAACTTATTAATCAATGCCTGTTGTTGTTTGATAATAGCGGCCATTTTAACGATCATTTTTTTATTTTTATCGGTCATAGTTCCTCAATTTATTCAGAGTCTAGGGTTTGTTGGAGTAAATAACAAGATTCTTCATTTTTACTAGCGATTGCCATAATCATATCATCTAATCCTAATGTCATGGAGCCTTCATCTTCAATAGTTTTATAAACGCTTTCAGATAGTTGAAGAAAATCTTTAACAATAGTTAAAGACATTTTAGCCGGATTACCATCTAAACCTGCGTATTTAGATACTATTTTATTCATAAAACTATTTTGCAATTCAAAATCTAGGGCTTTTTCGCCAAAAAGACCAATCATCTTTTCTGCAGCCATATCAGCATCGCCTTTTGATGCGTCATATAATCTTTCAAATAATAAATGATCTCCATAAAAAGTAGAGCCTTTTGTGGTCCAATGATTGTTCTGATGAATAAAATAAATGGCACGCAATGTTGCCACGTACAAATTAGCTATTTTATAGACTTTTTCCATGAAATCCTTTAGCGTATCAATTATGTAAATATGTTTTTATTAGTATTTCAAATGTATAAAGTTTCACCAAGACCACTTGGTCCAAAAGTTTGAACGGCTAATTTGTCGGTTTCATAGCAATTAGTATCTAAACTTGCAGAATGATTAAAAGTTTTAACTTCTGAACTTACCGGATAAGTGTGGCTAGAAATTGCATAACCAAACCTTCCGTCATACTCTTCATGCCAATTTTTCCCGGTTTCTTTGTTTTGAGAAACGAAAGCAGATTCAGTATCAGTCTGAGCCTGATTCCAGGTGGAATGTCTTGGTAAAATTCCACCATGAATAAGCAAGACATTGCTGCCATTATTAAAAGAAAATCGAAGTGCTTTTCGTTGTGAGCTTAGCCAATCATATGTATCAACGTTGCTATTGCATATTTTTTTCATAAAAACCAAATCTTTATCACCTAATAAATATAGTGCTTTATTTTCTTCAATAAATGATCTTAATTCATTTAATCGAGCGACGGCTTCAGGAATAGATTTATATGGATAACAAGCATCTCCTAAAAATATTACCAATTTATCTTGAACTAATTTAGATAATAGGGGTAATTTTTCAACTTTATCGTAAATGGGACCGACAACCAACAGCTCGCGACTTCCTAATTCTAATGTTTTTTCAATCATTTTCAAACTTTCCTTTCAGATAATAGATCCCTATCCACGTCTTTTGACTCATGGCAATTTATATCTTTACCTTGCAATTTCTAAAATATGATATTAGCTAACTGATCCAAACGACTTACATATAGGATTTTTGAGATCGAGGTCGATCTCGACAAACGACTAGGATATATAGGATAGGAGAATATATGATCTCCCGCGAGGGAGACGCCGACATTTGTATTTAATATATACCTAACGTATCAGGAATAATGTATGAAAAAAGTTAAGACGATCAGAAAGTTCTATTTTGAAAATCTAAGTGAAGTTGACATCATCAATCTTGTTAATAGAGAACAACCTATTAATATAAAGCATTTATCTTTCATTGTTGATAAAATTTATGCTAAATATCCGCTTATTGACAAGAGTGAGATTAGCGTTATTGTAAGGGCGGTCTTTGAATCAATTAGAGAATTTTTGATTTTAGGTTACATTATAAATTTCAACAAAACTTTTTTCGACATGAAATTTCATGTTTTTCAGTTTGCTAAAAAATTCAGCGGGCTGAAAGTAAAACTTACAACTCCGCCACATATCAGGAAACTAGATGTATAAAAAGCTATTAGAAATGCAAAAAGAATTGTTAGAAGAAATTCCGGAAGAATCAGAAGATGATTCTGAAATCGAAATGAATGAAGATGAAATTAAAGATAATTTGCCAAGCTATTCTTCCGAGAAATTATCTGATTTCGTAATCTCACACAGATATTTGGGATTATATGAAAAATTATCAGTGCTTGCGATGGAAGAGTTATCAAGGCGTAGAATTGCCGGAGATAGTTTCAAATACGAAGACTACATTGAGAAAAATTTAAAGGAGCTTCCCGTCCTAAATTTTGAGATGAAAAACATTAATAATATCATTGCTAGTTTCAAAGGATTGAAAAATGGAAAGTGATTTAACCAACCAAATAGCTTTACATATATTTAATAACATCGGAGTCATTTCTCCAATGAAAGTTTCTGTTCAAAACAAGAAATTCCTTTTAAATCAAACTATTGATTTGGAAGATGATAAAATTCTTAAGTTGTGGGGAGCTGAAGTTGATTTGGGTGGCTCAAAATTAAGAATGTTATTAACTGAATTAACCGATTCAGATCCAGATAAAGAATTTGTTCTTATTGTTAAATTAGAAAATTGCCCATCTTACGGATGCTATATTTCATTAAATGAAAATGAGCCTCGTGACGGCAAAATATATTTTTCCGTTGAAGAAGATAATTGGGCAGAAACTAATACATTTTTGCAGGCTACATTTTTAGGTGGAATGGAACAACTTAAAGATGTCCTATCTAATTGGAATAAGGTTTCTATTGAAGATGATTTAGTTGAAAGTATGAAGTCTTTGATAAAGGTTATTTTTGAATTTGAGGATGAGGAATGAAAGGTAAAAAAGCGGATACTAATTTCATTGCAGATTTTGTGTCATCTTCGGCTAAACAAGGCATTATTACCCCTATAGATATTGTCAAAAGAGCTCAATCAGAGATTGAGGCGATCGATAATCAATTAAAGAAGATTAATGATTTGAAAAAGAAAAGATCTAAACTAATTGATGTAGTTATGTCTTTTAAATATGGCACGAAAGATAACGCAGAAGAAAAGGAACTACTTCAGTTTCATCAAATCACTAATTTGTCGCTTGCAGCTAGCCTTTGTAAATCGCTACCAATTTTAGATAAGGTAGAGTTTTTTACTGAAGTTCTTGGAAAAGACGCTTTATTTATCGTTAAACAGTTATGTTCTTTGAAAATTCTTAAGATAGAAAATCTTACTAAATTAGTTCCAGCTGAACGTTACAATGATTTTACCTCTTTTCTTAAAGAGAGAAATTTTAAATGAAAGAAGTACCTGGAAAAAGTATAGATAGGCGATTTCTCTGGCAATATGTATTAAAGAAAATAAACAATTCAATTCACCACGCTCACGTAATGAGCGTCATTAATATTTTGCTGGACGAGATTGTGGCAGAGTTAATCTTAAACAAAAAAATCAAGATAATTAATTTTGGACAATTTGTTTTAAGAAAACTTAATCCACGAAAACATTACAATTTATATACTAAAAAATACGAGATGTCAAAAGGTAATAATATCCTGCGGTTTGAATTGAATAATAAATTGAGGCGTTTTATTATTAAAAACTTAGATGTTGCCAAAACATTCTTAGAGCCACACGATGAATAGATCTCGAAAGGTGGTTTTCGTATGCTGTGGAATTGTTGAAGAAAAAAGCGTCTCTAACACTATCGAAGCCTCCTCTTCAGAGGAGGCTCTTCAGAAGTTTGAAGAAACTAATAAAGTTAAAGCTGAAAGCTGTCACGGACCTTTCGTTACAAAAAAGGTAATTCAGAAAGAGAAATATACTAGCGTTGCATTTTCTGGAGAAAATAAGAATGCCATTTATGATGATTGGTATGTGAAGGCATTATTTACTAATGAGCCGCATAACTGCGCATATCTTCTGTTTGATAAGAGGGTTGATGGAAAACAAGCCCAAAAACCTCAAGGGACTTTTATTGTTAAAAGGGATTATTTAAAGGAAATAAAATGATTAAGAAATCTGTATTAGAGAAAATTAAGAAGAGTTTATTGGAAGAGAGATCTGCCATCATGGCAAAAACTTATTCTAGTGAAGTTGATATTGACGGTGATGAAACTGATGAAATTCAAGGAAAAATTATTGCCGTTGTAAATCAGCAATTTATCAAGAGGGATGCGCAAAAGCTACTCAAAATTGAAAATGCTTTAAAAAGACTCGAAGATAAGAATTTTGGATTGTGTGAAGAGTGTGATGAACCCATCGCTTAAAAAAGACTTCAGCATAATCCGGAGTTTTCTAATTGTATTTCATGCGCAGAACAATTGGAATTCAATAATAAGCAGCATAAAAGATAAATTGATTCATAGCAATATAAATCTATTATAATATGGAAAGGTTTGCAAAATCTACAGATCCTGTGCAACAGGCACTTAGAGATCATAAAAAGAATTGGGGTATAGCCTCCAAAGAGTTTATGTCTAAGATTAAGGCGCTTAGAGCGGCTTTAAGCGGTAAAGGCGATTCAAAATATGGATTGACTCCCAGCAATATTAAAGACCCTTTGCCTCAAGATATAGGCTCTTTCTTATCCGAATTATCTTCAAATTTCCAATTATTAGTGGGGGAGGCTCAAAAAATTCAGCAAGAACAAGCCAGTTACTCTCAAAATAGAACAAAATCTAAAAAAGAGCTTGGCGCCGCAATCGCTGCCATTGCGCCCAATTTAGTGAAAACCGCCTCAATTTCTAAAAAGAAAGCCACATTAAAAGTTTCTGAAAAAGAGTTTGAAACTTTAATTGCTATTTCCGAAGAAGAGCAAGCCGCAGGATTAATGTATGTTCCGCCGCCCGCGCCAGTTATGTCTTTTGTTTATGGAGAGCCGAAGATAAATATTTTTTGGATGAAGAACACTCCGGCGCCATTAGATATCGTATTCGCTTTAAATGGTTCAATCATTGCAATTCATGAAGGAGAGCCGCTATCTACAAAAATGATCGGCGGATATACTCCATCAGATTTGGTTGTAGAATTTCCTAGAGGGAGTTGTGAGAAATTAGGTATTCAAATAGGTGATCCAATTTCGATTGTAAATTAATTATCGATATTTTTTTGTTATTGCGCGCAGAATTTCAAGCCTTATTATATAATTAATAAGAATGTGGCAAGTAGAAAATTTAAATAGCATTTTAGCTGCATTTAAAATTGCAGCTCTTTGTAATAACTTTTCAGAGTATAAAAATGCCTGCTTTTATGATATAGAGCTAAAGCCGGGTGCGAAGGTTAGGGATATTGAAAAATATTCTACCGAGTTATCTCTTGCTCTTAAAAAAGCGGGTAAGCCTCGTTTAATTATCTCGCCCGAAGAGGGTATCATTCAGTTAGAGTTTTTAAATTCTAAACGAGAGAAAACTTCGCTATTTGATATAGCGTATCAAATTGAGCGTCCTGAGGGAAAATTAACTTGCCTTTTGGGCGAGACTCTCCAAAACGATCCTTTATGGATTGATATTGCTGCTAACCCACATTTATTAATTGCCGGAACGACAGGATCAGGCAAGAGCACTTTATTACATACAATCATTGCGAATTTATTATTGTACCCAAAGGTCTCTATCCATTTAATGGATCCTAAGAATATTGAATTTTATAAGTATTCAGAGGCTAACCTTCCTAAATTAAATGTAGCTCATGAATTTGCGGACTGTTTAATTATGATTGAGAGTTTGTGCCTTGAAATGGATTCAAGATATCAAAAAATTAAAGAGAGAAAATTGTTTGCGGATAATTTTCCATTCATAGTTCTAATTATAGATGAATACGCTGATTTAATTATGCAAGATGAGAATAAGCTTTTTTATAAGAGTTTAATTCGTTTGGCTCAGAAAAGCCGAGCAGCCGGTATTCATTTAATCATGTCTACTCAAAGACCGTCTGTCGATGTGATTGATGGAATTATTAAGGCAAATTTTCCGGCAAGAATTTCTTGCAAAGTTTCCAGTCATATCGACTCTAGAATTATTTTAGATGCCGTCGGAGCCGAACGTTTAATTGGTTCAGGCGACGCCCTCATCAGAGACTCTAAGTTCGATCTACAAAGATTTCAAGTGGCATATACTTCGCCAGACGAAGTTTGTTGCCTTTTTGGTAAAAAATGAATCAAACTTGTTTTATGTGTCCAGGTTGTAGTTTTTTAGGCAAAAAAACTATTTTGCGTTTTAGCAAGAGGTTTATTTGCGACATATGCTCTTTAAAATTAAAAGGCACCCTAGATCTTAAAGAAAGAGTTTTGCGGAGCACTTTTTCTGAGCATTTAAAAAAAGGATATAAGTGCCCAAATTGTAAAAGGTTTATTCCTCAGCCAATGATTGGTAATGATTTATCTTGTCCCTATTATGATTGCCACTTTGTTGGAAATAGATGTGGTCTGAAAGATATGAAGCATCCTTCGGAATATTTAAGCGTATCTCTAAACGCTTTGCTTGATAAATCAATTCTAAAAGAAGACAAGTCTTTATCGGTGCAATTATTGCAAGACTCAATTAATGATGAGATGAACACCGTAGCTTTTAGTAGTAATAATTCGACGGTGATTCATAAAATTTCTATCGGGCAAGCTTTTTTAAATCTAACTGACAGAATGCCTACGGAAATGACAGATTATTTGGTACATGGTAAAAAGAATAGTAGCTTACAGAGTAAAATATTTCAAGAATACATCTCTATACTAGAATCTAAATTACCATTTATTTATAAGCGCGAAAAACTAAACGTTAGAGTCGATTCATTATTGTCAAGTGAATTATCTTTGTTTGATGGAATAAGTACTTTTGAAGCAGTAATCTCTCCAAAAAGAGAGGTTAAAAATGGAACGAAAGAATTTTATGTCGGAGGAAGATCCGCCTTTCACTCTAAACCATTTTATATTGGTAAGTTGTTAAATGTTATTAATGTTGATAGCAAAGCCTCTTTAATGTCTGACATAAAAGAATACAGTTTTCTGAGAATGTTTTTTAAAACTAGCAAGCCTGGTACAAAAGTTTTAGTATCCCACTTGAGAGTTCCGCCCCATTATCAGATGGGCGGCATGTCCCATGTAAATAGAATGAGAAAAAGAATAGTAGCAATAGTATCAGAAAGATCAAAAGTTATATCTTTATGTAATCCTTAAGGTCCCGCTTCTTTGAAGTATGCTTCTTGTTACTCTCTCTAAAGGAATAAAATTATCAGAAAGCTCTTCAAACAATTTCCATTGTTTGTTTATTATTTGATAACATGAATAGTAAGATAATCGTCCTATAGATTGATAATACTCTTTGCTAGCATTATTGAGGTGCTCTGGCAAAAATGATTGAGAGAAAAATATCCAATCGCCTAGATTTTGAAATATCATAAAATCTCTTTTGTCTTTAGCTTGCGCGTAGGTCAAAGTGATGCTATCTTTAGATAAATCGAAATCTGCCGCCTTATATTTAGTAAATATACTAACGATATAGGCTTTAGTATCTGGTTGGCACTTTAATTCATCGAATACTTCGTAAAAGAAGTCATTTAGATTTTTTATCGTTTCCACATAAATATATGAAATTATTGCGAGACCCATTATGAAAACTTTAATTATTGTTGAAAGTCCAAGTAAAGCTAAAAAAATTGAAACCTTTTTAAGTAAGGACTATAAAGTCCTATCTAGCGTAGGTCATATTACCGATCTAGCCAAAGGGGGATCTTTCAATTTAGGCATTGATTTGAACAATAAGTTCAAGCCAAGATATGTTCTTCAAGAGGATAAATTAGAGATCCTTGAAGGATTAATGACTGCCGCAGAAATGTGTGATAATATTTTAATAGCCTCCGACCCCGACCGTGAGGGTGAGGCTATCGCCTGGCACCTTCATGATAGATTGGTTGATTGTGGGAAGCCTATTAAAAGAATAGAGTTTAGAGAGATTACAAAGAAAGCGGTTACGGAAGCGATTAAGAATCCTCGCGACATAAACATGCATCTTTTTAAATCTCAGGAAGCTCGAAGAATTTTAGATAGAATTGTGGGTTTCATGACCTCACCATTTTTGATGAATTTTTTTGGACCGAATCTTTCGGCGGGCAGAGTGCAGTCTGTTGTTACTCGGATGATTATCGATCGAGAACGAGAAATTGAGACTTTCAAGCCCGAAGAGTATTGGGTGCTTAAATCCAATCTCACCAAAGACGCCAAGATGGGGTTTTGGGTGAAATATGATCCTAAAGTTAGTTGCGAAGCTGACGCAAAGATCGTTTTATCTGGATTGAAAGGCAGCGATAAAAACGACGCAGTTTATGTCGTGTCATCCGTGGAGTCTTCAGAGGAGAAGAAAAAGCCAGTTGCCCCGCTTGTTACCTCTGAGCTTCAAAGGATCATGTCTAAAAAGTTTGGTCTAAGTGCAGATAAGACTATGAAAGCTGCTCAAACCCTTTATGAGACCGGATATGTTACGTATATTCGTACTGACTCTGTTCGCGTTGAAGAGGATGCTTTAAAATCTGTTAGAAAATTTATTGTTGATGAAGGATATGTTCTTCCCAAAACCGCTAACGTTCATAAAAATAAAGATGCTGCACAGGATGCTCACGAATGTATTCGTCCAACAGATTTATCTATTCGACCTAATACTCCTGAATTAGCCGATCCAAGCGAGAAAAAAGTTTATGAGATGATTTGGAAATATTTCGTGGCAAGTCAAATGATGCCTGCGATTTATGACACCATGAAAGTTTCAATTTATTTGAAATCTGATAAGAAAATGATTTTGAAGACTTCTGGAAAGGCTCTTAAAGATAAGGGATTTTTGGAAGTGCTCGGAGCGACTGACGATAGTAAAATTGACATTCCTTTATTAAATAAAGGCGATGAGCTTACTTTGCTGGGTAAAGATCCTGTTACTTGTGAGCAAAAATTCACTCAACCCACGGGAAGGTTTTCAGAAGATACTCTTATTAAAACTTTAGTTGCTAAAAGTATTGGACGCCCCGCCACTTTCGCAGACATATTGTCAAAAATATGTAATAGAAATTATGTCGAGAAACACGGTAATGTGTATCATGCTACTGATCTTGGTAAGACGATTACTGATTCTTTGGCTGAATTTTTCACTTTTATGAATTATGATTATACATCTGAGATGGAAGATAAACTGGATTCTATTGAGCAGGGTAAAATAGAATCTACAGACATGCTTGGTGCGTTTTATAATCCTTTCAAAAAAGAATTAGATAAGGCTTACATTAGCAAGGGCTCCGCCCCATGTGAAAAATGTGAAAGTCCGATGATTGTCCGCCAAACTAAAGTTGGAGGAAATAAATTTTTAGGATGTTCAAATTATCCTAATTGTAGAAATACTAAACAAATAGAAGTGAAAAACGTAGCTTAACTTAATTTTATATATTTAGGCGCCTCGGCGCCGGATATATGTAATCGTCAGGCTTCACTATTGAAGCCCGACAAACGATACTATTACATAGACGAGGTTAGTTGATAAATATGAAGTACAACAAGTCCTTCAAAAGAAACCCTAGCAGAAATATGAAGGGAGGTGATTTCGAAAATATTTCAGAGTTTGCGCACATACAACCTGTGCAAGCTCAACATCTTGAAGTTAAAGTGCTTTACGGCAATTTTGACAAAGCGATGACGGCTTTCCGTACTTTAGTACAAAAGGAAAGAATCCTTTCTCTTTATAAGGAAAAACAATCTTATGAAAAACCATCTGATAGAAAACGCCGCAAGCGCAACGAGATGAAAAGAAAAATTCTAGAATTAGAAATGAAAAGTAAGTATTCTGATGATACTTCTTCAAAAGAAGATTCTAAGTTTAAAAAGAAATCACGCATCCAAGAAACTAAATAAGTTGGTATAAATGTCTAATCGTCCTTTTTTCAAAAATCCTGCTCGTGGGCAAACTCCCAAGTTTAAGCCTTATGTCCCCCAATATAAAGTTAGGGGTCTTGAGCCCGAATACATCGCATCAGCAACCGTGCCTGATACGATGAATCGCGTTCAAGCAATAAGGCAACCCACGCCAAGATCTAATGATAATCCGAGGCTTAGACCACCGCCATCTATTTCGAAAAACGTTCCGTACGCCGAGCTTCCTTCCGAGGTCATAAGTTTGGGCTCTATGCCAAATGTTGGAAACAACATTGAAAACACATGGGGTCCTAATGAGGAATACTTTGATTTAGATCAAAGTTTAAATGTTCCACACCATCAATTCATTGATAACAATGAATATGATAATAATAATTATGCCGATTTACCTGAAATGATGGAAGCTCCGCCTACCGAACGAGATATAACTGTTTATGATGACATCGATGATAACGACGATGTTGGTGAGGTTGCGTCTAGCAAATCATCAATAAACGGTGACTATATCTTAGTGATTAAAGATAGTATTATAGCCAGCGGCACACTTGAAGCCGTTGAAAAAGAAGTAAAGAAATTGGTATTTGGAGAGCATCCGCTCTGTAAATCAAGCGAAATTTCAGTTGATGATATAGTAGTTTTAAAGAAAATGAAGATTAAGGTCGGAGTTTTCCTTACTGATTAAGGAGTTATTTTGGAACCTAGAAAAGCCACAGATATTTTATTGATGATTGAAGCGGGAGTGAATCAAATCCTTGCAGAAGTTAGATCTTTAAGTTTAAACAATAAAATTAACTCGAATAAATTGAGCGAAATAATCAAATATTTACAGTCTGATGACCCAAACCTTCATTTTACCATGAAGGAAGATGTGGGGTCGAAAAAGCCACATTTCTCTATTGAAGAGGCGGAGGCACCTGAGCCAGATTTAAATATTAAGATGGAAGCTGACCCATTAGGCTTTAGGCGAACTTCTAGACCCGAGACCTATGCTACGCCAACTCAAATGGCGCAAGTTAGCAAACCTACTGCGCCAGTACCTCCTGTTTCAGTTATCCAAACGAAGGTTCCGCCGCGAGCACCACTTCAAACATCTAATGATGATTGGAAAAATATTTCTATGCCCAATCTTCCTAAGATTCAGGCTGAGGAAGCGACTTCAAACATCAATAAAGTCTCTGTAGAGCAGAGAGTCGTAGATAAGGGCGGTAAGGCTATTTTTTTAGCGTTCGTTGAAATTACAAATAAGCTAACCAACAAGATAGAGACTAAAACCAGAACAACTAGTTCTGGCAAATGGCAAGCTGTACTTCCTCCCGGAAATTATGACATTAAAATTGTTAAGAGCGAATCTATGTCTAAAGAAAAGCTTGAGCTTAATCAAGAAATTCAGATTGATGGAAGAAATCCGACACAACAATTACCCATGGTGATTGCGAAGTAAGACGGTTTATTTAACTCCTTTGTACTTGTCTAAGGCTAAAATTGTCTAAATGATCGATATAGATCATTTATGACAAAGAAGTTTCAGGTAATAGTGGCAGATTGTCCTTGGGTATTTGCGGATGAACTTAGTATGTCTGACGTTGCTCGCGGCGCTGCCGCAAATTATCCGCTTCTCGACATTGAAGAGCTTAAGAAGCTTAAGGTTCCTGAAATTGCCGATCCTAATGGATGCATTTTGGCTCTCTGGGTTCCAAGCTCTCTTCTCCAAGATGGCATGGATGTAATGAAGGCTTGGGGCTTCGATCAGAAGCAAACTTATATTTGGGTTAAAGTAAAAAAGAACCCGCTAGATCTTTTAGAAAGTTTTTTTAAATCATTTAAAACTGCGCCTACCAAAGATAATTATAAACATTGGAAAAGCGTAATGGCTAGAACTATTGTGGAATTTCCGATTCATAATATTCTCGCTTTTTTTATGGGAAGATTATTTAGACAGACTCATGAAATATGTCTCATTGGAACTAATAGCAACAAAATATATAAAAAGCTGAAGAATAAGTCTCAGCGCTCAGTTTCTTTTGGAGAAAACTTAAAACATTCTGCCAAGCCTGAACACCTTCAAGACTCTTTAGATATTATGTTTCCTGGAACCGAAAAATTAGAAATGTTTGCCCGCCGGACGCGCCACGACTGGAATTGCATTGGCAATGAGGTGTGTAATGGGGAAGATATTCGCGATTCGTTAAAGAATTTATTATAAATTTTCCGGCATTGACTTCCTAATTTTTAATGATTAAGATACTCCTATGGCAAAGAAAACGCTTTTACTCGACGCGAGCTATCAAGTTCAATCTTTTATTGACTTTAAAAGAGCCCTAAAGCTCTTAGTTAAAGATGATAAAGTTGAGGTTATCTCTTCGTGGGAAGAAACATTTAATTATGGTAATGGTAAAATGAGGCAACCCTCAATTTTACGATTAAAGAATCATATTAAAAGAACTTATTTCAATTCTAATTTTAGCCGAAAGGCTTTGGTTAAAAGAGATAAAAGTACTTGTCAGTATTGTTCAAGGCACCTTAGCGCCTCAAACGTTACTATTGACCACGTTCTACCAAGGGCACAGGGCGGCGGCACAAGCTATTCTAACTGCGTTGTTGCATGTCAAACTTGCAATAATAAAAAAGCTGCGCTTACTCCCGAGCAAGCAAATATGAAGCTGCTTAGAAGACCAACACATCCAACCTTCATTTCACTTAGAAACGCAATTGATCATCAAGAGCACTGGCATAAGGATTGGGATGATTTTTTGAATATGTAAAAATCATAATGATATCCTTAACTTAAAGGATAAAATGCGGAATGATAAATATCATCCCGCATTTTTCATTCAATAATCTTGAATGATTACACCTTTGATATATAGGAAATCACCATGGCAACTAACTCAGATAATTGCTCAATATGCGCAGAAGAATTTGAAGATGACAAATTACAACTAATAGCTTTATCCGCTATTAATGTAACTAAGTTTAAAATTTGCAATAATTGTCTCAAGCAAGCTGATGCTGAAGGCGATTACGAAGATGTCCGCAATATGGTTAAAGGTTATTTAAAATCAGAATAATTCTATAATTGTGATTTCATACTTATCTTCTTTTATCTTTTCCGGATTTTGAGGGCGCGGAGGCTCCAATTCAATATATAATGGGGCTGGCTCGCGTTCTCTCTTTTTCTTTTCATAGATAAACGGAAAATAATGATTCATGGTGTTCTCATGGGATATATTGAAATATTCAGTATGCTCTGTGAGTCTTGCGGTAAATTATCTTTTTTACATATTAAAAAATCCTGTATGAAATGTCAAGGTGCGGTGTTAATAAATATCGCATTGCTTTGTGAGCCTTGTGCCATTTCAGCAAAATCATGCTCTGCCTGTTTAAAAAAAATACACTCACAATTAACCTCCAAAAAAATCAGCCCCGGCTGCAAAAGTTGTGGACGATAGTTATAAGATAAATATGATTATTACAGACGAAGTTTTGTTACGCACGCCTTGCGAAGATGTTTTGCTTGAAGAGGTAGATGAACTGCGCGCCAAATTAGAAGCAGAGCTAAGAGAGTCTAATCGATTGGGAAAACCAGGTATTGGATTGGCAGCCCCTCAAATTGGTATTTTTAAAAAGATGGCAATCGTTAGATTGGGGCATGCCGATTTGGACGTAGATCTAATTAATTGTAAAATCAGCCAAGGCTTTGATGAAGCAATATTTGATAATGAGGGTTGCCTTTCATTTCCTGGAAGAATAGAAACTACTAGAAGATTTCAAGAGGTTCATGTAACCGAAAATTTAATTTATCCCCATAGCTTTGTAGCTACGGGGCTTCTTGCCGTTGTAGTTCAACACGAATTAGATCATTTGAATGGTATTCTTTTACCGGATAGGGCGCTCCCTTCCACAATAAAAAAAGTGGGACCTAATGAGCCATGCCCGTGCGGCTCCAAAATAAAATTTAAAAAATGTTGCAGTAAGACTCGGCTGTGATTTATCTTACCGATGAAAGAGATTTAAAGAATTCTGAGGGAATTTGTGTAATTTATTTTTATGCGCAGTGGATGCACTGTCACGCAAAGATGAAAATTGCTTTTGAAAGCATAAATACAAATATTATGCTTTATGCCATAGACATAGATAATTTTTCTGGGTTGCGTAAAAGATTCGGAATAATCAGCATTCCTGCGGTTATAGTTACTGGAGATGGCGGAGAAGAGCTTAAAAGAATAAATGGGATGCCATTGACGGAAGTTTTAAAAAAAACCATCAATGATATATATGATACATATAATCATTCAAAATGAAAGAGAATTAACATGACAGTAGATCTTACGGGAGAGTCGGCTAAAATTTGGGAAGAAATTAAACATGTAGAGTTGGATTTATTTGGTTTGCCAGATCAAACCATTGAGAAAAATTGCACTCCATTAAATATCGCCCCTGATAAATTGTATGTAACCGTTCCGGCGAGCGCGATTTTCGCCGCATTAGACGTGGCACTTGCAAAGAATTTTGATGTAGAACAAGTTGGTAAGTGGTATACGATAAGCAGAAAGCTTAAATAAGGATTATTATGTCTGAACCATTTGGTGGCGATGAAAGTGACGAACAAACCTCAGCTCGTCCTGGTTTAAAAAAAATTAAAGGCAAATCTATGTTTGATGGGAAGCCAAAACCTCCTTCAAAAGAAGCGTCTGAAAAAATAGCAAATGAAGCTAATGATAGATTAAATTCTTATCGTTCTCGTGCTATGGATTTAGCCCTAAAATATAGAAAAATTTTAGACGATAAAACTTTGCCACAAAATAAAACCACCTTAACTACCGATATAGAGGCTGAGATTCTGGGAGCCCTCGGACAATTAGCGGTTGATATGAATACGGATGAGGATGAAGTTGAGAGCATGGGATCAGTTGGTCTTAATTCTTTACTTTTAAGATGTTTGCTCCTTCAAAGAGATAGGGTCAATTCTATAGATTACGAAAATTCAGTTTTAGAAAAAAAAGTAAAATCTTTAGAATTTAAATTGGAAAATATTTTACAAGTACTTGACGGCAAAAAAACAAGTGAATAGTATAATATGGTAACAAGAGATAATATTCTTTCGCTTATTTCTGACGAAAAGGAAAGATTTAGGAATTATTCGCAATTATGCAGCCAATACGCAATTCAACAGGATCCGATAGCTCTAGCGAAGAATCAGGCGATTTTGGCTTTACTGAACCAAATACTACTTCTAAGCAGTTCTACCAAGATTTAATAGCTAAAGCGAATTGCGTTTCTTTAAAAGCTTTATTTAAAATTTACGGTCTCCAATTAGACGAATACAACAAGAGTTGTAATTGTCCCTTTCCGAATCATCAAGATAAATCGCCTTCATTTCATTATTATCCAGATACTGATACTTTTTATTGTCATGGTTGTGGTAAAGGGGTTAAACCAGTTAATTTTGTTGTTAATATGGAAAATCTAAGTCCTTCAAAGGCTGCCTCTAAAATTTTAGAGTTGTTTAAATCCAGCTCTAGTTTTACGGGCTCTCCGATTAAAGCCATAAATTATGGCGAGCGCCTCGAAATATTAATGAACTTCTCTACCGTTATTAGAGAGTTCATTCAGGCGCACCCATCAGATAAAGAAGCTTTAGCTTATGTTGAGAAATTAAGCTCAGTACTTGATAGAGTAAATAATAAACACGAAATTAATAATCAGATGTTAAAAAGATCAACGCTCGCTTTAATAAGAAAAATTAGTTTATACAAATTATGTCCGCAATTTTAATTTTAGGCGATGTTCATATTGGCAAATCAATGTCAATAGGAAAATCAGGTATAGGCACAGCTCTAAACTCTAGAGTTGTCGATCAAGTTAATTTGCTTGATTGGACATTAGATCAAGCGTTAGAAAATAATTCAGAGCATATCGTTATTACCGGAGATGTATTTGAAGACCCCAAGCCCCATCCAAATTTAATATGTTTATTTGTTGATTGGGTACAAAAATGTAGCACGCATCGAGTTCAAGTCCATGTGATTATGGGCAATCATGATTTTTTAAGAACTGGAATTTTTTACGTATCTCCTTTAGATATTCTGAGTCATTGCGAATTAGACAACTTCTCTTTATATAAAGATATCGATACGATAACGATTGATTCCACATGCATAACCATGATGCCATTTAGAGATCGCAAATCTTTTAGTTGTGATTCTAATGCCGCAGCAGTTGCCCTATTACAAGATTCTTTACATTATGAATTGGCATCTATTCCGACCACCTATAGTAAAGTCCTTATAGGGCATTTTGCATTAGAGGGATCTATTCCTGTCGGTGATGAAATTGATGATATTGCCAACGAATTATTTTGTCCTTTAACAATGTTTAAAGGATATGATTATGTTTGGATGGGACATGTTCATAAGCCTCAAGTGATGTCTAAATCACCCTATATTGCTCATATAGGCAGCATGGATGTTTCTAATTTTGGAGAAAGCGAACAATCAAAAATTATCGTTATTTTTGATACCGAAGACTTATCTTTTAAAGAGGTTAAACTTCCAACGCGACCACTAACTAAAATAGTAATCGCCGTGCCAAAAGATACGGCAGATACGACTCAATTTGTTCTAGATCTTTTAGAAAAAGAAAAATATATTTTTGATAAAGCCATCGTTCGTCTTGAAATTTCTCTATTATCTCCAGATTTAAGCTCTGTCGATCGAAGCAAAATAGAAAAGTTTATCTATAAAAAAGGAGTATTTAATATTTCCGGCTTTTCAGAATCTAAGAAGCTGGCACTTATTATAAAAGACGAGGCGGATATCAGCATTGATACGACTCTAGACGCTGGTTCTGCTATCAAAAAATGGGCGGACAAACGATATCCTGATGAATTAGACGGTCTCAAGAAGAATAAATTCATGGAAATTTCTTTAAGTCTTTTAGCTCAACTCAAAAATGAGAGTAAAGAATGAAACCAGTTTATCTTCAAATGGAAAATTTTCTCTGTTATGAAAAAACAGATGTAAATTTATCAGCCATTACTACCGCTTTGATAATTGGAAAGTTAGACGGCAATGATAATGTATCTAATTCCACAGGAAAATCAACAATATTTAGAGCTATCGAATACGTTCTCTTTAATGAAGCTCGGGATTTAAATCTCGAAGAGATTATTCGTGATGACACCAACGCCTGTAAAGTAATCTTTGATTTTGCTCTTGGCAACAAAATTTGGAGGATTTCTCGATCAAGAACGCGCAAGGGTACGGCTGACCTATCTCTTTATGAGAGGACAGACCACGAAGAGGCTGGGGTCGATCCGCATTGCATGACCGAAGCCACAGATTCAAAGTTTAAATTATTTTGGCTTGAAAAATCAAGCCGCCGTGCCGCAGACACTGAAGCTGATTTAGAAAAATTAATCAAGACTAACTATAAAGCATTTTCTAGCGCTTTTCTTTTCGCTCAGAACGACTTTAACTCTGGGCTAGCAAATATTACAGCTTCAAAACGAAGGGCTTTCTTTAAAGAGTCATTGCCGATAGGCGTGTATTCTAAGCTTGAAAAATTGGCTAAAGAAAAAAGCTCGCTAATAGTTAGAGAGCTGGATAAGAAAAAAGCGGTTAGAGATAATTATCCTGATTTAGATGCTGATAATGTTAAATTAAATGCACAAAAAAACCTAAATGTATCTTTAGTTTTAACAAAACAATTTAAGATTGAAGAGCAAGAGAAAGAAGTTCTCTTTTTAAGAGAAAATGCAAGCAAATTAAATAATCAATATACTACGTTGCGGGCACAAATTTCATCCGTCTTAGAGAAACGAAAATCATCTGAAGATAGAGTTAAGCGTCTAGAGGCGACGCTATTAGGCGCCACATTTAAACGTAAAGATATAATTGCGCAAGCCAAAGATTTAAATGAACAACTTAAAAAGTTAAAAGAAGATGAAGTGACAGCATCTGCTAATATTAAAGGTTTGGCTACACCAGAAGAAATTACCTCTAGATTGGAGGAGCGTCGCTCATGGCTTGCTGAATCAAACGCTGAGATTAATAATCTACGTGCAAATATTGCTGAATTAGAAATACCACTATCTAGTGATGCTGTTTGTAAGCATTGTCGTCAACCGAGCACAGACGCACATAGGCGCGCGTGCGAAATTGAAATTAAAAAAGAGATTCTTGAAAAGAAAAAATCTTTAGATAAAGCTTTTGAGGGCGTTAAAACGCAAGTTGCTTTCCTTAAGGCGATGGAAGATACTCTAAAAGAAATTCAATCAAAGCATAAAAATCTAGAGATTATAAAAAATAGTCTCGTTTCAAAAGAAAGAGAAATTTTTGATAAAAAAGCTATTTTTGATGATCATTCAAAAATTATTGATCATCAAAAAGAAGAGCATCAGGTTGCTATCCAAGAGCTTGATGCGGCAAAAAAAGAAGCCGAACAAGCAAATGAGCAAAAATTAATCGAATTAAGAGATTCTTTAAATGTTTCAGTTTCTCTTTTAAAGTCTGCCGAAAAGATATTGGGTTCTTTTAACCAAGAATTAAGTGATGTTAGAACTGAAATATCTATTATCGAAAATAATATTAAAAAGAATGAAGATACAAGAATTCAAAAAAACGATTTACTTAAATCAATAATATCTTTAGAAGAAGATTATTCTATTTATCCCGACATTATCCAAGCATATGGATCTACCGGAATCCCAAATCTTATTATCCAAAGTCTATTAGACGATCTTCAAATTGAAGCTAATAAAATTTTAAGTAAAATCAAACCTAGTTTGCAACTTGAATTTTCTGTCACCAAAACAAATGCTGCCGGCGAAATAAATGATGATCTAGACATTAAATATTATCATAACAATAAGCTTCGTTCGTTCGGAGCTATCTCCGGCTCTCTTAAGCTATCAGTTATGTTTGCTTTAAAGTTAGGATACGCATTCTTATTATATAATACTTTGGGTACCGATATAAAGCTTCTAATGTTAGATGAGGTTGATATGCCTTTAGATAAAGAATCTATTGATGCTTTGGCTGATATTATTAAACATTTTCAAGATGATTTTACTATTATGATTATTAGCCATAATGATAGGTCTAAAGAAAAGCTTGAGAAGTTTTCTAAAGTCATTTGCGTTGAACAAAGCCAAAATATGACTTCAAAAATTAAAATTCTTTCATAAGGAATAATATGTATAAAGTGGCGTTGGTGGGGAAAGCAGGAACGGGCAAAAATACTGCAGCCGAGATGATGATATTTTCATTGCCAGATATTTATTGGCATTGTTCTGCGGACATATTGGCTTTTGCCGATCCTATTAAAGAGATAGTTTATAAAATGTTTCCACACGTTAAGAGGGAACACCTTTTTGGTCCATCTCATTTTCGCAATGAAATTATTGCTGGAGCCAAGGATTCAGAAAATAACCCATTGACTATTAGAAGAGCCTTACTAGACATGGGCACTCGTATCGGTCGCGGTTACAATGATAATGTATGGCTTGATAATATGGGGTATAGAATTAAGGATGCTGAACAAGCAAAGCAAGATATGGTCCTTATTACAGATGTAAGATTTAGAAATGAATTTGATTGGCTAAAGTCTCAAGATTTTTTTATGATTAAAGTGGTTAGAGACGACTTAACAAGTATAAATCATATAAGTGAAACTGGTCAAGATGAAATTAAAGATTCAGAGTATAATTACATTCTTAGTAATAATGGCACCAAAGACGACCTAATTAAAACTATCAAAAAAGATATAATTCCAATATTATCATGTGTATAATATTGCATTTATTCAAATGAATGCGGATGCAATATTAAAAAATGACTATGTAAGTAGATATCAAGCTGCTGGAGAGCAGAGGTTTTATCATAATTTATTGTCGTATGCCGTTAATAAGTTGATAAAAATAAAGGATGAAGAATTTTTAGGCATCTCTCCTGAATTAGAGTTCTTAGAACATTCGGAGAGTTTTTTATTTTTATATCGTCGAGAGTCAGATCCTGTTTATTTGGAGCTTTCTAGAGTTTTTCGCCGTGCGGCTAATAAAATCTATCGAATGATGTTGAAAAAAGGGATGACTCAAAGAAACTCTAAATTCTTGAATGTAGTATAAAATGGCAGTTATAAGTTTAACAATAACAGAATCATCAGAACAAGTCGTCGCTGGGATACCAAGATCAATCGCCATTACGGCCAATATGGCATCAACTATATTTTACACTACGGATGGGTCTGATCCAGATTTATCCTCCACCATTTACACTGCGCCTTTTAAATTACCAACGAATCAATTAACTTTAGTATTAAAGATATTTGCATCTAACGGAGTAGATAGCTCTCCCATTATTAGCACTACTTATCAAACCGATTTATTGGGACAGAATGCTAGAAATCCACATTCTGGTACCGACGCTCAAGCTCAGTCTGTTCCTAAGGCAGATCCTCGTCCATTTGGCAGCACCCCAATTCAACCCGACGCTCATTTCTTAGGTCCAGCCGAAGCAGGATCCAATGTAAATGATCCTAATTTACCAAGCACATCAAATGCTTTTGATGCCGATGGAAATCCTAGCACATTTACCAACGCTACGTTTCAAGGCATTGCCTCAAAAGATCTTTTGGTAATTCTCTCTGAAACCAACGCCATTGGAGAAAGAGGCTATGGTATTGGTACTCTACCTGAAAAGTCAAAAGTTCAAGCGCCAGTCCCTCCGCCAGAATATTCAAGTACTACCGATAAACTTTATAATCCTAAAGCAATGGTAATTTTTCAAGACTATACTCTTCCTGGAAATGTAGATGATCCAGTTGATGTTAATAGAATGTCTTTCACGCTAGAAAATGTCGAAGAGACCAGACAAGGAAATCAATTTTTCAATGTTGGTCCAGACACCCCTCCGCCTACCGGTAATTTTGTTAGACAGCATTATAATCCAAGAGACAACACCATTACATATTATTATTTTGATTCAAGCGTGAATCGATGGATTATTTCTAAGACTGCCTATACGCCAGCGCCAACTGCTCATAATTATTCCGGAGTGGTTTTTGGCAAAGGTTCTCGGGCAGTTTTCGCGTGGCGTCAATTTGCGCAACGTTTTCTTTATTAATTTTTTACAGCTAGTGGTCGATATATAGCTATTATGCAAAAAGACCTAAGATTGTCCGTTAGTAAAACTAAAACTTTTATTGACTGTCCGAAAAAATTTAAATTTTCTTACGTAGAGAAACTTCCTCGTAAAGAGTGGGATTACCACGTTCTTGGAAAATTTTGCCATAAAGTTCTTGAAGATTTTCACATTGCTTATCTTGCTAGTTGTACCGATCCGTACAATATTACGATGAACAAATGTTTTAAAGCTGCTCAAGCCGAATATACGACAATGACCGCAGAGATGACTAAAGAGGCTTTTGGAATGCTTCACGAGTATCTAAAGATAGTGTCGCAAGATAAAAAGAATAATCTCGTTGCCAACGTAATGTCAGTTGAAAAAAACTTTGAAGTTAAAGTTGGCGATCATTTAGTTCTCAATGGAATGATTGATAGAATTCAATTAGATCCTGATGGCGTGATTCATGTTTGCGATTATAAAACTTCAAAAAATAAGAAATATCTCGCCAATGATTTTTTTCAATTACTTACATATGCATACGTAATTATTTCTGAAAATCCAGATCTTGACAAAGTGAGAGCGTCATATATAATGCTCAGACACAACTTTGAGTACATAACCAAAGATTTTTCAATAGCAGAAATTATGGCGGTCGAAAGCAAATATTTAAAATATGCCGAGACAATTAATACTGAAGAAATATACCAGGCAAATCCAACAGCCTTATGTTCCTACTGTGATTATTTAGATTTATGTCCGGAAGGCAAATCAAAGTCTTTTGGCAAGCCATTTTATGGAGAGGTAGCCTGGTAATGCTTATTAAAGATATCAATAAACTAAAAAGAAAAATGCAAAAAGCCTGTGACGAAGCGATTGATGGTATAATTGATCAGATGATCTTAAATGAAGATGTTTTGAAAATATCTTCACAAGATCCTAGTCGTGAATTCAAGGCAACCAAATTGAATATTAAGCTACTCGTAGATATTAAAGATCCGAGTGACCCAGATCCAAAGTCTTGGCAAATTTATTGTAACCCAATAACAGATTTAGAGTAAGAGGATAAGATGGAAATTTCAGTAAAAGAAACAGAATATTGTAAATTGGATGTTCATTATGAGGCTGATGAAGAGCTGATTGATGAAAAGAAAGTTGAAGTGCTTTCTTTATTTAAAAAGGCACCAGTTAAAGGATTTAGAAAAGGTCGCGCCCCAATTGATGCAATCAAAATGCATTATAAAAATCAAATTAATGATGCGTTAAAGCGCGCCCTAACGGAACAAGCCTATCATAATACTTTGTTTGAAAAAAGCATTAAAGCTTATGGCACTCCTGATTTTAAATCTGCTCTTTTAGAAAAAGATAAATTTACTTGCGAATTCTCTTTGAGAAAAAAACCAGATTTTACTTTAGGTCAATATAAAGATTTGGAAGTTCCAAAGCCAGCAGAAGAGAAGCCGGCATCTCATTTATATGAAGAGATCATGCAGGATATTAGAATTCGTTTTGCCGAAGCTGTTCCTTTTGCCGAAGACGAGTTCATTCAAATGGGCGATAATGTCATTTTGAATTATCGGGTATTTGATGGCGAAAAGCATCTCTCTGAATTTGATTCAGAGGGTGAGATGGCAGCAATAGGTAAAAGCAGAATACCGGGATTTGACCAATCTGTTTTGGGGATGAAGGTCGGAGATACCAGAGAATTTTCATTACAAATTCCAACTGAAGGCGTCATTCCAGATCTTGCGGGAAAAATTCTTAAATTCGCCGTTACCCTAGTTTTAGGCTCTAGAGCAATTCCAATGCCATTGAATGATGAGTTAGCTCAAAAAATTGGGAAAGGCTCTTTTGAAGAGATGCAGACGTATGTTATGGGTCTCGCGACTGCAAAGATTGCAGAGATGGAAAGAGCTAAGTTACTTAATCAAATTAGCGCTAAATTATTAGACATGAATGATATTACCGTTCCAGATTGGTTAAAAGTCTCTGAGGCGCAATACATCGCGGCTCAAGCCAATGTTGAGTGGGATAAGGTAGCCGATGACGTCAAAGAAAAATATATAGAGAACGCAGATAGAAATGTTAAATTGTCTCTTATTTTAGATAGAGTTAGAGAGGATGAGCCTACCGCTCAACTTTCCGATCAAGAAGTAATAGAAATGATTAAACAGACTTTATCAAAGGGTTCTGAAAATATTGATGATTCATTAAAGCAAATGAACCAAAATGGATATTTGGCGGTATTAGTTGCTAGAGTTCGTGATGAGAATACGTTAGATTTTATATTAAAAAATTCTAAGATTTTAGAATAAGGAGATTTTTATTATGGTTAAAAAAGATGCAGTTGCTGTTGATGCAGCCGAAAATGTTTCAGTTGGGTTTCCAGAAAAATGGCTAAAGAAAATTAGTCATTGGGTTGATGGTGCCAATAGCATGACGGATGATGAATTAAAGAAAGCCATTGTAGAGGCTGAGGGTAACATTTATACCGTCGATAAGGACAAAGATGAAGATGTTAAGCTTCGCGCCGCAAAAGATATCGTGAAGGAGCACTCTGAGCCTTATCGCGACGCCAAAAACGTTCAAACTGCTAAGATTAAGTATGCTTGCTACCTTCTCGAAGGTCGTGGAGTCAATATAAGCAACGTTCCAGTTAAGGTTTAATATGAAAGTGGAGAGGTTTTTAGTAAAAGCTTGCTGTGGTTCAACCTCAGTTACCTTCAAAATAGGCTCTCCAGTATCTAAGGATTTTCTACCATTATTAGTAGGGAACGGTTTTATTGAATCTAAGCATTTCACTGCCGCCGGTCTTTTATATGTTGAAAATGAAAGTCTAGTTGTAACGGGTTCTTTTGGGCAAAGTATATTACAAATTAAATGTAAAAAGACTTGCGAGGAATCTATTAATAATTTCGAGCAGTTACTGATTAAATGGAGCGAAAATGCAAAGGATCCAAGCGAAAAGTAAGAAAAACACAACTTACGCTAAATCTGCATTTAAAACTACCAATAAAAGTAAGTTAGCTATTGAATTCTCAATAATTACAACATGTTTCCACGAATCAGGGCATGCGATGGCCGCTTTGTTAAACTTCGGATATGTTCATTCTGTAGCCTGTCAAATAAATAAAAAGAAATCAACGACTTATTTGGGCGAAATGAAATACGACGGAGCGGCTGAGCTTGAAAATACTACCGATCCTATATTATTTCATAGGCTATTAATGGGTGATATCGCCGTTTATCAGGCTGGGTTAGCTGCTGAAAAGATTTTTTATAAAGAAATATGCGGAATGGATCAATTACCAGCCTGCATTAAAGAGGGCTATCAAATTGATTTTGGATACGTCTCCGATATTATAAAAGAATACAATTTAGCCCCGCCTGGTAAAAAAAGATACGCCTTTAAAAAGAAAAGTTTTAGACAAGTACAAAAGCTATTGTATAATAATTGGGACGATGTTAAGCTAATAGCACATACTTTGTTTCAAAAGAAAAAGCTTTTTCATGATGATTTAAAACTTATTCTTACGAATAAATCTTTAAATAAAAAATTCTGGAAGGAGCAATTCAAGAGCATTGAAATTTTAAGTTCGCAAGCCGATTCAGATTTTCCTGAATCTCACATTAAAAAACTATTTAAGATCTAACAACCGTATTCCCTAATTTACCCATACGTGATAATACAAGTTATTGTTATAGCGCTCAAGCGTAATTGAGCCAGATATGAACGTAAAGTATAATACTCAAAGGAACATATGACTGACTTCGTTTCATTACATAATCATACCGATTTTTCTATTCTTGATTCTCTAATTACCCCTAAAGAGCTTTTTAACAGAGCCAAAGAGTTGGGGCAGAAAGCTATCGCTATAACCGATCACGGCTCGCTAGCGAGCGCCTGGGACGCTTTAAAGGCATCTAAAGCATCTGGCGTGAAACTCATCATCGGCTGCGAGATGTATTTTCTAAATGATGCAAAGAAAACTGATGAGCGTTTTAGGCACATTATATTGTTAGCTAAAAACGCCGTTGGTTATAAGAATTTGCTTTTATTGAATAAGCGTGGTTTTGATAATAGCGCAATCTTCGCCAAAAGAATTTATCCCATTATTGATTGGTCGGCATTAAAAGAATATTCTGAAGGACTAATTTGTCTCACATCTTGCAGTAATGGCATTTTGGCTCAGCTGTTAATGAATAAAAGATTTGATGAAGCCGAAGACCAGCTCAACAAATTAGTTAATATTTTTGGAGATGATTTGGGTTTAGAAGTTCAGGCGAATACGTTAAAGCGTGGCTCTAACGTACATAATGATGTTATTGAGCAAGTTTTCGTTAATGCTCAAATAATAAAATTAGCCAAAAAATACAATGTTAGATGTGTGGCTACAACCAATTCACATTATGTAAATAAGGCGGACTCGGAAACTCATGATGTTCTTCTTGCTATTGGATCACATCAACCAATTCACTCTAATTTTAGGTTAAAATATGACTGCCCAGAATTCTATTTAAAATCTGGAGATGAAGTAAAGTCTTTTTTCGAAAGAAATTATGGCGATTTTGCCGATGAATTATGTGCGAACACAGTTTATTTCGCTGATAAATGCGAAGAGCCGGCTTGGATTGATCCAAAGTTCTCTAATCCTTCTGGTAAAGAGCTTCCGACTTTCCCCACTAAAGACGAATTAGATTATTTTATTTTCGTTAAGTGGAAAGCAGATCAAACGGAAGATCTTCAAAAACAAGATGAGGACAAGCTCTACCTTAGGTTCAAATGCGAAGAGAGCCTTAAAAATAAGCTCAATAAAATTGATCCAGATAAAATAGCAGAATATAAAGCTCGAATTGAAGAAGAGCTAGAGGTTTTTGAATTCCACGGATTCTCTAGCTATATGCTCATTGTTGCCGACTATATTAATTGGGCAAGGAAGAATGAAATTAGAATAGGCGACGGTCGAGGATCTGTCGGAGGATCTTTAGTAGCTTATATTCTTGGAATTCACCAAGCCGATCCAATTAAATATGGCTTGATTTTTGCTCGTTTCCATAATAAAGAAAAGTCTTCTTTCCCAGATATTGATACCGATTTCGCGCCGTCTGGCAGGGAAAAGGTACAGGATTACTTGCGCGCAAAATACGGCGCCGACCACGTTGCACACGTATCTAACGTCAATACAATTACGCCTAAGGTATATGTGCGCGACGTTTGCCGAGCTTGTGAGCTTGGTGGATCGAAAGATGCAGCCGTGAAACTCGGAACTGATATTGCAGATTGTATTCCCAAGGACATTCATTCTATTGATGATGCTTTGGAGCGAGTCCCAATGTTCGCTGAATATGCAAAGAAATATCCAGAACTATCTAAATATAAAGCTATTTGTGGAAAATATCGCGCGTGGTCTACTCACGCTGGTGGTATTATTATTTCTGCGCGCCCTTTGCCCGGTCTAATTCCATTAAGAAAAGATAAGGAAGGTCAATGGGCGATCGAATATGATAAAGAAAAAGCTGAAGAAAACGGATTGGTCAAAATGGATACTCTTGGATTATCTACGCTTGACTTAATTGATCAGACTTATCGGCTTATTAAAGAGGCTGGCAAAGAAGCGCCACCCGACCCACCCGATTATGATGAATATGATCAAACTACTTATGATCTTATTTCTAAGGGAGATACCTTTTGCGTATTCCAATTAGGTACAAGTTCTGGCACCATAGATTTATGTAGAAGGATTAAGCCTAAATCCGTAAATGACATTAGCTATATTAATTCGTTAGCTCGCCCCTCTGCCAGAGAAATGCGTAGCGATTTCATTGCGACCAAAGATGGTAAAAAGCCGTTCGCCCTACTTCATCCTACTTTGGGCAGAGCATTCAATAATACCTTTGGGTTCGGATTATATGAAGAGTCTCTGATGTATCTTGCGCAAGACGTTGCAGGCTGGACGCTTCACGGTGCTGACAACTTAAGAAAACTTACTAAAGAAAAAGGAAAGAATCCTAAAAAGGTTCAGCAGTGGAGAAAAGAATTTATTGAGGGCGCAGTAAGTCGAAATGTTAATGAAGAAATAGCTAAACGAATTTGGGACGAAGTAGTCGATAAATTCCAAGGCTATGGATTTAATATGAGCCACTCGATCCTTTATTCTATGAGTAGCTATAGAACTGCTTATTTGAAAGCGCATTATCCATTAGAATTTTTATTAGCTAATTTAATGGCTGAAGTTAAAAGCAATAGTCCAGATGCAAAAAACAATATTGCTAAAATTAAAAAAGAGATTAAGTCTCAAAAAGTTAAGATAGTACCTCCAGACATTAATAAATCTAGTTTAACTTACACTATTGATAAGGATAACAAATTAATTACCGGTCTTGACGCATTGAAGTTTGTAAGTGATGAGGCGATTAAAGATATCATTCTAAAGCGACCCTTTAGAAACTTTTTTGATTTCATGTCTCGGGTTGAAACGAAGAAAGTTCGTGCAAACACGATTCAGGCGCTGGCGGCAAGCGGCTGCCTTGATTCTTTCAATATTCCACGAAAACATATTTTCTTATACGTTTCTGATTATCGCAAAAAATTGCAGGTATGGTTGAAACGACATGATCCGAGCAAAGAAGAATTTTCTTATCCTTGGCCAAATGATCCAGAATGGACATTGCCAGAGCTATACGCTTTAGAGAATAATTATTTAGGAGATTCATTTGTTTGTGGTAAGCTGCAGGCATACGGTGATTTTTTCAAAACGTCACATATTACTTTGGATAAAATTAAACGCGCGCCAGATAAATCATCAGCCAAATCTGTTCGAGTTGAAGTTAAAGATATGTTTGAATTTAAGATCAAAAAGAATGATAGTAAATATTATGGTCAATCAATGATTAAGGCTACCGTTGAAGATGTAAATGGCGCTCAATGTGGTATGACAATTTTTCCAAAAGGATTGGCGCAAGCAAATAGTCGTATTAAAGATTTAACAAACGGGAAACATATTTTTGGTATTGGGTGTGCATTGCATTTTGCCGGAACCGTTAATGTTTATGAAGATGAGGTTGGAATTATTCTTGAAGATTTATTTAGTTTTCAACCTTGCCCTCAACCGCCCGCTGACTTAAAAGCCAAGAAAATAAATTTAAAACTTCTTAAAAAAGAGAAGGTTGAAGAAACCTCTGGCGAAATGGAAACTGAAGATATATTGTTCGAAGAGATAGAAGATATGCTTATCAATGAAGGCTTGTTAGATATTGATGTAGATTACGACGGCGACATTTAAATTGATATTGATAATAATAAAAGAAATAAAAAATGATATATTTGATAAGATTTTATATCAATAACGGAGTATAAGATTATGAAGTTGTCAGATTGGGCAGATAAACAAGGCATTAAGTACTTAACAGCATACCGCTGGTTTAAAGCTGGTAAAATGCCAGTTCCGTGTTATCAAACTGAATCCGGCACCATCATCGTCGATGTTCCGGAGAAAAATATGCAAGATGATCAATTAAGTAGTCAAGCCGTATCTCAATTTTTAAAGAAAACCGTGGAATTTAGTAATGCTAAAACTTCAATAGAAGATTTTGCAGCCTATGTTTTATCTAATTATAAATTAGAAAATTCAGGCGCTGAGGAGTCTGAGGTTCAAAAATCAGCTAAAGGCACAAAAGATATGATTAGTCCTCATTCTAGTCAGCATTTTAATAAATTTTTAAAGAAAAACGATAAAAAGCCAGAGCTTAATATGTTTCTAATAAATGAACAATCTTTAGAAACTATTACGCTGGCTTCGGCTGATGCATCTTCTTCTGAAGAAGCTTTAGCAAAAGAACTGTCTAGTGTTTTTGACCCAGAGGGTTCCGTAAAAGTTGGAACCGTCCTTCCAGTCAATTCAAATTATAGATCTTTTGCTAAAAATAATCCTAATATCAAATTAATGGCAAATGATTTAGGTGCTGCAATTACGCAGGGCAAGACCTCTTCAACAGTAAAAACACTCCAAAGTTTAGAAAGTGGAGCTATAATTGCAAGATCAATTTCTTCGGCGCCCATCGACGTCTCCAATGTAAGTCAATCAGCATCTGGCTGCGTTTTTAACGATTCGATTTCTTTTGGCGCTCCCGCAAGTTCTTTTGCCTCCGTCTCATCTGGTTCATATACTCCCATGAATTATTTGTCTCTAGAGGAAGAAGTTTCGGAAGAAGACTCAGTTTATTCCTCATTTACTAAGACTGCCTCAGAAAATATCATTGAAAATGAAAAAGTCACTTATGACGAAGCTAGATTGCTGGTTGATCTTATGATCAAATTAAACCAGGTATCCAATGACCCAATTCAAATCGATAGAAAAGCAAAAGAGATTTGTAATTGGACTAAAGATACCTGGAAATCTATTTTTGCTATTAGCGTCCTCGCGGCAAAAAAATAAGGAAAGAACATGTTCAAAAATTTATCTCGCAGAGTTTATCTTCAATTAAGAAGTTTCATTATCAGTCTATTGGCTTGGTGTTGGTTGAAACCGGTTTTACTCAATATTAAGTTGGTTAATTTTTTTACCAAATTTTTAGCTGGCGCTAAAATTAAAGTATTAAAAGATATTAATCTTTTTGAACTTGCCACTAATACTAAATTATTTTTAACTACAGATAGTAAGCGCGCGCCCTATGGTCCGCAAATTACTAAAAGAGCCGATGAAGAAGAAGATTGGAGAGAGAATGTATATGTTAAAAGCTCAATCGAGCGTTTAAAACAAAGAATAGCTTTAATGCAACATGAAGGTGAAGTTGGTTTAATTAAAAGATCGTATGTTCCTAAATCTCCAGATGAGGTACCGCCACCATTAAAACCACTTGACGGCTATACCACCGTGGAAATGTCAGAAGACACTAAAGCGAAATCCTCTCCAGAGGATTTAGCCAATGCATTAAAAAATATGGCTGAGCGTCTTCGAGCAAGGGGACTAGTCAAAGAGATTAAAAATGAAGTTGGCAAAGAAACAGAGGCTGAAGTTGTTCTTAAGAGGAAGCCTGCTGCAAAGAAAAAGACGCCTGCCGTTAAAAAGAAAACAAATAAAAAAGCAGCCATTAAAGTGGTATCTAAAAAGAAGAAAATTAGAAGATGATATATTAAGGGTAAGAAGGTAATATGAAGTGTAAATCTTGTACAAATGAAGTTCCGCCAAAATTTTCCCACGCCATAAAGACTAATATTTGCCCTTTTTGTGGCGAAGAGATTATGGATTCTGAATTGCAATTGGCTCTAACTGGCTTACAAGAGGCTATGTTGGCTGTAGAGGAATATCCAGATGAAATGCATGATTGGCTTAAGTGTAATTATCAATTAGTTGCTGAGTCTGGAACGGTACCCTTATCTCAATATGAAGCTGACTTAGTTGAAATTGCGGACTTGCGTAGTTCTGTTGAAGAGTTAAAAGAAAAATTGGCTAATGCCAAGCCAACTCCAAAGAGCGGCTTAACGGGACCAACAAAATTACCCTCAGAAATAGCCAAGGATAAGAATGGAAATGCTCTTGAGGGTGAAGCGTTGGCTGACCCCGAGACTAATAGCAAATTCTTTAAGAATGCTTTGGTGAAGCAACCGGTTGATGCTGCTCAGCATTACAAAAACATGGTCAAGAAAATTAAAGAAACAGGGACTATGGGCTCTAGTGAGGGTGGCAGCGGCGGCGGAGCCATAACTCCAGAAATGATGGCGGCATACACCTCGGGTGAAGAGTCTGACCCCTCAGAATATAATGAATTGTTCGGCGGCGGTCCAATAAATTCTGCCATAGATTCTGATTATGATGATGAAAATGAAATTCCCGCTGCCGCGTTGCAAATGATGCACTCGGCTAAGAGCCAAAGTGGCGACTATAACGCAAGGGATGTTGCTAAGCTACAAGAATTGCAAAAGAAGGCGCAACGCGCCGGAAACGCAATGAACCGTACTGGTGGCGTTGGATTGATTAGAAGATGAGTTTAGGAATAATTGATAATAAGAAAATAGATTTAACCTCCGATGAGTGGAGTATGTATAATCAAATTGTAGTTAGTTATACTAAAGAGCCATATCAAAAGGGTGATGATTTTTTTATTGATTTATTTGAGACAGACGAAGATGGCATTATTATTTTTCTTAAGCCACCTTCTCAGAGGCAAATTAGTTTAGAAATTTATCTATTTATGATGAGCGTTATGCAGCATCAACATATTCGCAAAATGTATAATCAAATAGAAGTTTTATCTAAACAATTATCTTTAAAGATTGAGAATGAGTTAAAAGAAAAAGCAAAATAACTACACATTTTTATTAATATTAAGGACTATTATGACAGAGAAAGTTACATTGGGTCACCTAATTGGTGATGCATTAGAGGATGATTTTTTAAGCTTTGATTTGACCGAGATTCAGGAAGTTTTATTATCTTTACAAGAAATTGAAACCATTGATCTTGCCCACGCAGAGCAGTTACAACAACAGGCGTTAAGAGGTGCAGATTTATTGTCAGAGTATTTAGGCAAAATAGTAAAAACAACAAGTTATTTAGAATCAAAAACAAGCAGCATTAAAAACAAAGTATCTTTGGAGTATAAATCTCCGGACGGATCAAAACCAACTGCTGATATGAGAAAATGGGCGGGCGAAAGCTCAACCGAAGTTGAAAATTGGAATATAAAATTAGCCAAAGCCAAGGGTAGCAAAATAGTTCTAGAAAAGAAGTACGATATTTTAATCAAGTCGCATCATCATTATAAAGATATTGCGAGCGGGATGAAGAGATCAATACTTGGATATAATACGAACACAGAGAAGACACCCGCAGGCTGGTAAGGAGAGAAGATGAGTGATGATAAAAAAAAGAAAGACGATAAATTTACGGCATTTTTCAAGAGTTATTCAGACAGCGAAGATTTGTTAGACTTCAAATTTGCGAGCCAAACGATTGGCAAAAAAGTACCAGTTATATCCTCTGGATCATTAGGATTAGATAATGCGCTTTCGTCTGGAGGGCTTCCAAAAGGAAGGCTGATTCAGTTTTACGGCGCCCCAGGTAGCGGCAAAACGCTGATGGCGATGATTGCGATGTTGGAAGCTCAGAAAGCCGACCCAACCGCCTATCAGGTGTTTATCGACGCGGAAGGTACCTTCGATCCTAAGTGGGCAAAGATACTTGGATTGAATGTAAAGAAGATTATTGTTATTGATGGCGATATGGCTGTCAATGGTCGTAAATGTTTTGAAATGCTTTTGGGAGAACCAAAAGAAGATAAAAAGACGCACAAGCTTGTGGGTAAATCTAAAGAAGGTTTGCTTGATCAAATTAAGAAAGGTGATATGAACATCAATATCATCGTTCTAGATTCATTAGGATCAATCATGCCTCCAGGAGAAGATATCTCGGCTGTCGGCAAAATGAACATGTCATTGCTTGCTAGATTCTTAACAACTACATTTAGAAAGCTTTCGTTAGAATTAAGTAAGGTGAAAATTCCATTCATCATTATCAATCACGTCAAAGCAACGATGGAGTCTTATGGATTAGATCACACCTTCTCTGGCGGTAATACTTATTCACACTTTTTAAGCGCTAACATCTTTTTCACTATTGTTAATAGGGCGGATGCTAAAGTTTTAGACGACAAAGAGAATAAGATTGGACATACGCTTAGAGCAAGTATTGAAAAGAGTAAATTTGGTCCATGGCCACGCGCGTGTGAGTTTAAAGTTAATTTTGGAATTGGCGTCATTGATAAGCATGAAGAGATTGCTCAATTAGCCATCGATTATAATGTAGTTGAAAAGCCGACGGCAGTTACTCATGTTTATGGAGATCGTAAGTGGGTCGGCAAAGAAAAATTCTGTGATGCCATTGCTAGTGATGAAGCTCTAGCCGCCGAATTAACCGCAAAAATTCATGAGGCGCGCGAGCACCAGCATGATAAAGATAGGGTCGAAGAAGAGGTTGAGGTTGATGTTGATGCCCTTGGCTTCCCAGATAGAGAAGTCAGCGATGAAGAATTGAATGAGATTTTGTCAAGACCTCTTATAGACGAAGGCAATTCAGATTCTGGCGATGCTGATAAACCAAAACGCGGAAAGAAAAAGGCAGAATAATGACTGACGGTAAAGACATTCACATCTCATCAACTTTAAATATTCCATCTGCAATGACGCCAAGCAAACCATCTTATTTGGTAAAATTGCTTCCAGAATTAAAAGGAAAACCGAGATTATTTGTGGCTATAGAATTGCCAAAATTTGACACATCGTACATCCAAGTAAAAGGTTTTTTTTACGAGGGCGAGGAGTCCGATATAGTAACGAACTACGCGGTGCGTATTGCTGAAGCCGACAAAAGTAATTTTGTAGAAATGTGGTTCCCTTGGCACGGCATAATTAATGTAAAAAGCCTTATTTTTAAGGGAAATAAAGCGAAATAAATTACGTAAAAAAGTAAGAAAGTAGAGTAATAAAATGGTATCTAATAAGACAAATCGAATAGTAAGAACTGATGTGTCTGATGTGCTTTTTACTTCAGTAAAAAGAATAGTAAGTAGAAGATCAACTCCTTGGGTTGGCACAATGACAGAGTTAAATTCCGCGGTCCTTAGGGTCCAAGGTAATGGCGCTCAAAAAGTTGCAAGCTCACCTAGTGCGTTGAGAGTGTCTTTAAATAAAGTAGTAAATAGATTAAGAAACGCAGGCGTTAGCGTACGTTTCTTACGTTCAACAAACAAAGCTAGAACTAGATTAGTCAAATTTTCAGTATAATCTGAATCCGACATTAACAAACTAGCACAATAGAACAATTGGAGATAAGTATATGACAACTTTTGGTGAAATTTCTTGGAGTGATGACGTAACGTTTGCAGATGGTGGCGAGAAAAAGTCAGCCGGCAAAGATGCCTGGTTAAGACTTGAGGAAGGATCGAACGTAGTTCGATTGCTAACTCAACCTCACCAATATCTTGTTCATAAGGGTATTAAGAAAGACGGCGAGAAGGGTTACGGAACTAAAGTATATTGTTCTGCAATTCATGGTAGCTGCCCACTTTGTAGCTTAGGCTTGAAAGCCTCTGCAAGATGGTTATTGGGAGTCATTGATCGTAAGACTAATTCTTATAAGATTCTTGATGTCTCATATCAGGTTTTCTCTTCAATGAGAAAGTACGCGAGAAAAGTAGATGTTTGGGGCGATCCAACCAAATACGATCTTGATATCATTGTTGATAGAGCTGGCGGTCCATCTGGATATTACACGGTTCAACCAATTCCTCACAAAGCTCTTACTGCGGAAGATCAAATGACCAGAGATAAGGCTGATCTTGATGATCTTAAGCGCAAAGTCTCTCCTCCACAGGCTGATTTTGTCCAAAAGAGATTAGATAAGATTCTTGGTCCTGGAGGCGTTTTGGCGATGCCAGAACCAACCGCTCCTAAAGCTGGCGGAAAATCAGCTTCAGCGCCAAAGGGCAAGGCGGCTCCAGTAGTTGAAATGTCAAATGAAGACGAAAATGTTAATAACATGTTCCCCGATTATGACACCAACGCCGCAACCTAATATTGACTGAGTAATTTTTAAAGGGAGCCTGAGTTAATCGGGCTCCCTTTTTCTTTTCAGCATATTACGATATATATGCATTATGGCAACTAAAAGAATTCTTGGGTTTGACGTGAGTAGTTCGACGATCGGATACTGCGTTTTAACGGTAGATGATAATAACAATATAAAGTTCGTTTCTTGCGCTTATTTGAAACCAATTAAAAAAGGAACTATCTTAGAAAGAGTTGCGGATACTAGAGATAAGATTAAAAAGTTAATTGAGACAATTAAGCCCGATCAAATTGCTATCGAAGATATAATAATGTTTATTAGAGGAAAAAGTACCGCTAATACTATAATTACTCTTGCCACTTTTAATCGAATGATTGGTCTTATTTCTTTAGATTATTTAAAGAAGTGCCCAGAGATGCATGGGGTGCTTGCCATTCGACACGGGCTAAAATTAACTCCAGATTTTCCGGCTAAAGAAGAGATGCCGGAAATCGTGGCGACTCATTTAAAAATTACTTTTCCGTGGGAATATAATAAAAAAGGTAAAGTCAAAGTAGAGAGTTATGATAAAGCTGACGGAATTGCGGTCGCATTGTTTCACGCATATTGTTTGACCGGGAAATGCTCCATAAAAGCCAAGCTACCTAAAAAGAAAAAAGTTAAGAAAAATAAATGAAGAAACAAGAAGCTTATCAAGCATTAGGTTTAGAATCAACCGCAACCCAAGAGGAAGTTAAGAAAACTTTTAAAAAGCTTGCAGCCAAATATCACCCTGATGTAAATAAAGATGCTGACGCCATAGATAATTTTAAAAAGATAAATTCTGCCTATCAAGCCATTGACTCTAACAAATTTGACGATCAATTTCAGGGTGGTGGGTTTCAAGGCGGATTCCAAGGATCTGTAAATTTTGCAGACTTCTTTAATGGATTTGCAAACCAACACGCTAATGGTGGGACTAGAACTGTTATAGTTGAAGATATTTATTTAGACGCAACTCTTTCTTTTAAAGAATCAATTATTGGAACGGAAAGAAATCTTACTTTTAAAAGAAAAGTAAGGTGCAATTCTTGTCAAGGCAATGGAAAAATAAATAAATCTAACGGATGTGCAACCTGCAGCGGTTCTGGTAGAGTGTTTAATCGTACTAATAACGGGATGATTGGCACAGTCTGCCATGTATGCCGTGGAGCCAGAAATACAGAAGATTGCACCACCTGTAAAACTGAAGGTTCCGTAGATTCAGAGAGCACGGTCTCCGTCAAGATACCAGCGGGCGTTTTTGACTCCGCAGTCCTTCATTTGCAGGGCATGGGCAACTATGCTGGAGGATTCTTGGGGTACTCTAATGCATTCTTAAAAATTAACGTGACCCCCGCACCGGGGCTTTCTTTGGCAGAGCAGGACGTGCTCTCCTCCGTTGATATTTCTTTATTGGAAGCATTTCAAGGCGCCAAGAGAACCATCAATACAATCGATGGAAACAAAGAAATAGATATCCCTAAATTAATTAAAAATAAAGAAGAAATAATTTTACCGAAACTTGGCGTAAATAGAAGTGGAAAGCAGCGTGTTATAGTCAATGTAAATTATCCTTCCGATATAGAGAAGCTAATTGGAGTTTTGACCGAGGAACAAAAATGATACAAATGCCATGTCCGAAATGTAATAAATACCAAGCTCCATTTTTGGATCCTAAAAAAGATAAAGTTTATTGCTCAGCGTGCAACGAGGAAATAACAGTTAATCATTTTATGAAAGTTCAATTGGTTGCCGTTAAACAGTATAGAGAGAACAACAAATCATCTTTTGCTGTCAAATGCAATAAGTGTAATAAGGAAGATCGTCCGCTACTTATTAATGATAAAATTACTTGCGGAGCGTGTAAAAAAGAAATTGATAATTTAACAGACTTCTTTAAAGATATGTTAAAGTCAAAATTAGCTAAAGCTGATAAGGAAGTATAAGTGAAACCCACTATTAAGATAACTCACCCACAAACATCACTCGTTGAAATAGAATTTGTCCCAGCATTACCATCTTGGAATTTTGTTGGCAATAATAGAGACCAATTCATTCATATTATTAATGCCGTTATTGGCAAACTATATTTATTTGAGCTTTTAACTCCAATGGTTATGGATATGATTGAAAAAGAAGTTGAAATTATAGTGTCATCATGGGTTGATAATGGATCGATTATAATTCCAGAGTCACAAAACATTACTTCTTTGACTCAAAACTATATTTTCTAATGAATCACCTACAAAAAGTAGTAGAGGCTTGCCAATATCTATTAGCTAATTCTCCGGAAGGCGAAGTAGTAAGGTCTTATCTTGACGCTAGGATTAGCAGAGAGTCGCAAGAGAAGTATTGCTTTGGATATTTTCCATCCGTAGAATATTTTGGATTGCTAACCTCTCTTGTTGGAGAGAACGCCTTACGAGAAATGGGTTTATTATGGAGCGAAGATATAGAAGATTCCGTTTCATCAAGAACAATCTATCATCCATGGTTTGAGAATCAGCCATTAATTATGCCATACAGAAATGTATATGGCAATATTGTCGGTATTGTTGGCAGATCTTTATTGGATGAATCTAAAAGACCTAAAAGGGTAGAGAAATATAAAAATACTGATTTTAAAAAAGGACAACATTTATTTGGACTTTATGAATGTAAAGCTGGAATTATAGAGAAAGACTTTGTTTATGTTGTTGAGGGTCAGTTTGACGTTATTAAGGCAACTGAAAAGGGAATTAATAATATTGTAGCTTTGGGCAGCGCAGGCATGACAGATTATCAAGTGTCCATTTTAGCTAGATATACAAAAAACATAATTCTTTTATTAGATAATGATGCTGCGGGAGAAAGAGGAAGGTCCTCGGCAGAAAATAAATTTGGCAATGTTGTAAATATCAATAACATGTATCTTCCCGAGGGATATAAAGATATGGATGATTATTTGAAAGACAACGACGGAGATACTCTGACGTTTGCTGCTAAAAATTCCAAAATTCATTATTAATATATGATTATTTGATTATATCTATTCCTTCATCATGTACTTTATCTATAGAATTACCAATAAAATTAATGCTAAAGTGTATCTTGGGCAGACCAATAATCCTGCTTTGCGTTGGTCTCAGCATAAACATAATGAGTCAAAAGAAATTAGGTATTAAATATAGTGTTTCTCAAGATAGTATATTTAATATAGTGAAATGTAAAACGTATATAGTTAAGGATAAAGTGTAATATGGAAAAGAAAAAGAATAGATCAGATTCCTACCAATGGTACCTTTTAGAGAAACTTTACTCTAATGATATGATGGAGTCATTCAGTAATGATGACTCCATCTCTCATCGTTTGAATCCTTATGAATATAATGAAGATTTATTGGAGCTGGATGATCAGTTGAAGGTAGAGTTTTGGCGAATTGTTAATGATCTTCTTACGGATAGACAAAAACAAGTCATTAAGTTGTATGCTGACGGATATACGCAAATGGAAATCGCAAAGATGCTCAATGTTAATCAAAGTTCCATTACTAAAAGTTTAAATGGCAACGTCGATTACAAAAATGGCAAAAAAATCTACGGCGGGGCTCGTAAGAAAATTAGAAAGATTATAGAGAACGATACTGCTATTAAAGAAATCCTTGCCAGGATGTCAGAAATTCGCGCAGAAAAATGGTAAAATTCAAATTAATTTGAATAAAACCACTTAACAATGTCCTCTTTATACCAATAATTATTTATCTAATAAGAGCATATTGTGTTTAATGGGAGACGTAATGCGAAAATTTTCAGTAGATTACACAAAGTTAGAAACTAAACTTTCCAAGAAAGCCTACAGGCTTTCGGACGTTAAACATCGTTTAGAGACGGTCGCTTTTGATATTGTTAGATTCAAAGATGGCGACGAAGGTGCGGCATTATGGCAAATTCAAAGTGCCGATGATGGCGATTATATTGTCACTTTATACGATCAAAAAGAAGAGGAGACTGTAAAAGCAGCCTCACTTCCTTGGGAAGTAATTCTTTCTAAGACCGCAAAAGTATTAAATATTTTTTATAAAGGAGACCCGATTACGAAGGTCGCAACTTCTAAATTAGGTTTGCCGGATACAGAGCTGGACACGGTAGAAAAATATTTACCACGCAAATTGGCAGAGAACAAAAAGCTAGTCAAAGCTTTGTTAGCCGATTTAGATGAACCAACTAAGAACTCGGTATTAGTTAAATACCCAGAGTTAGCGTAATAAGGTAATCATGAGCCTCGATAAAATGCAACAATTAGTTAGTTCCATAGCAAAAATGGTCGATAATAACGAAAAAATCGCCGTCCCTGTGCTTTCAGCTAAATTACAAAAACTTGCGGAAACTCACCCACACGATCAAACTATCGTGATGGCAGCTGATGTCGTTTCTAAGCTTTCTGGTAGAGCAATGTTCATGACCAGAGCAGAACTTAAAACATTATATAATAAACTACATACTAGAGGAACTAAGTTCGCTCAATATTTTGAGACTGAAATGGGTGTTGGCACTGAGCTTGCGACCCCACAATTAGCGCCTAAACATCAGGGTCCTATGGCTGACATGTATGAATCAGCAGATCCAATTCTTGCGAATGCCTTGGCTAGCGTATTTGATAATACTGTTCCACTAAAGCTTTATTCAAAAGAAGTTGCCCAAAAGGCTAAGTTTGCAGTCAGTTCCAATCTTGACGCCTGGAATCTTAAAGCTTCTAGACTTGAAGTAGAGTCAGGTAATGAGCATTTTATCATAGTAAAAGCTGATTATGATACCCCAAAAGGAATTACCAGCATTCTTGTTCCAGTTGAAGTTTCTAAGGGTAAAACCCTTGAGCCTTCAGTCTTTATGGCAAATGCTGGTCCCCAGGATTTAAATCACGTAAATATTAAAAAATATATCACTTCTTTCGCCGGCAAAACTCTTAAAGTCCGCGCCGAAGATGTCGTAAATGTTCTTACTTCTGCCATTTCAAATCCTAATGAAATTAGCGATGCAGAGATGGCGATGACAAGACTTACTGCATCAAAATCTGGTTTAGATAATTTTAGCGCTGGGCAAATTGTTGGATTACATACTCCAAATGAACCAAAAAACGCCGTCGTCTCCCTTCCGCAAAGCGCAGAAGTTGGCAGTTTTGCTGCTAAATTCGAATCACCTTCTGGTATGGCGAATTTTAAGTTCGGCGCAACAAAGGTTGATTTAGGCAGAGAGATTGTTGCCAGAGCTATTACTTCATTTGGATTTAGTGATCCACAAGTAACTGTTATGGGCAGCGATGATACCTCAATATTTTATGCCGTTAGCTTATATGATGGAAGAACTGCTTTTAGAGTTCCAGTCAAATTTGCAAATAACAAAGCGATAAATCCAGACATCATGGTTTGTAATGGAACCGTTTCATCTTTCACAAGAGAAAACGTAAGCTCATTATTTATTAATGATGAAACTGATAGCAAAGTCGCCGCAGTCGCTTCTCCACAATATAGCTTGAAGCCAAGCGAATTAGTTGAAAATGTTCGTACTGCTATGGCAGACGGAAATCTTTCCAAGGCGGAAGATGCCCTTAATGTTCTTAAACAACAAGGCGATTCTAAGGCTTATCACTCAGCATTTGCGTTATATGTAAATTCATTGGGCGTAGAAAAAGTTGCAGCCGAAGAGTGTAAATGTTCTCTAGTTGTTAAAACTGCTACAAGCCAACATCCAGTATGTGGTCATACCGGATTACCAGTTCATAAGGTTTATCAAGATGAACATGGAAATTGTCGTCCACTTTATAGAAGAGGTATGGCTGAGACATATGAAGGAAATTTCTTCCTTCATTCAAAAATATTTGGATAATCCATGGGAATCAGAGGACTTGCAGAATACTTTGTAGCCAAGTATGCCTTTGAATCTGACGATTCACTTGGAGCCGTTATTAATGGTGATAAAGTTAGAGTCCTTAAAGATAAATTGATTTTATCTTATGAGAAACTTCAAGAGGGTATTACCCGACTTCCATTATTTCAAGAGTTAAATACTAAATTTGTCGATAATGAAATTTGGAATGAATTTCATCGATTGATGATTAATTTCGTCAATTATATTGAGGGCAACAATTTAAAAAATTGCTTCAATTATAACATTAAGTTAATTGAGAAGCTTAATGAATTACGCTGGCTGATTACTAAAGATCAAACTTTAGAGAAGCAAGACGTTTTTGATCTTTCAGAGGCTGTAAAGGGCTTGCAGATGACAATCTGGGAAGAATCTAAGAGAATCATGAATTTACATGATTTACGAGGATTATTAATCAGAATGCCTGAGGCTGAAAAAATCCTCGGAGAAAATAGAATTATACCTACCTGGGATTATGGTCCTGGTAAAAATCCAACACAAAAATCTGTTGTAAAAATGCGCGGCACGCCGCTCACCGATCTCAAAAAACGATTAATGCTTGAGTCTCTTTATGATGACGCAAAGGCAAAATTAGGTCCATATGCAACTCAAGAAGAGTTAGATGCGATCGTTAAAAAAGTAATTAAAGATAAAAAGAACGCAGCGGCGCTTAAAAGTTATCACAAAAGTAAAGGTAAAGGTTAATATGAGAGTAGCAGAATTACTTAATGCGATTGCTTCTTGGCTAGAAAGTCCTGACAATGAGGCTATGTTATTGGCTGAGCACGATGACGAAAGCCTTACGGCTACGGCAACGGTATGTTTTGAGGCGGCGCAAGCTCTTCGAAAAGGTGCAGCTGACGTGGATGCTATTGAGCCTTCAGAATACTCAGAGTTATCGCCAAATTCTATCGATCACATTGTGGAATTAGCGATGGCATTTGATGCTTCCGATGATGAAGATTTGAAAAAATCAGCATCAGTTCTTGATGAGCTTCTTTTAACTATTGCCGCTCCACCAGGAAGCCTTGACCAATTTAAAAGCGCCAAAGATGAACACTTAGATTCTTTAAAGAGACAATACCAAGATTCAAAGGGAACGCCAACCCAAAAGAAAAAATTGGGAGATGCGGAAAAAGCTATTAAATCTAGCCCGTACTATAAAGAATATGCTCCAATGGAAGCTGCATTAAGCTGTAGAACTTGCCCCGATCATGCGGGCGCACAAATGGCTCGCGTTGGCGAAGCCATGTTTCAATGCTCATTAGATAAAAAAGTCTATAATTATCAAACCGGATATACTAATGAAAAAGGCGAAAAAGTTCCAGGCGGAGACGTAGCTCTTCAAACTGAAAAAATGGACATGGGCGAGCCCCACTCTATGTTCGATACTCGCGAATCACGCCTTAATGGATATCAGAGGTAATTATGTCATTTGAAAAAATTTGTAAATTAGTTGATGAATTTGAAAAAATGGCAGGAACCAACAATATGGAGCAATCCAACCTTTCATTTGATGAACTTTTAAAAATAATTGTAGATGCCAAGGAGCTTGTAACTTTATTATCTGATGAGGCGAGAGGATCTACTGAACAAGAAGTTACTCGCAAAAGTCTTGGATTAATTGCAGAGCGGGCAAAAGTTAAACTTCATGAAGCTCTAATGGAGATGAGTACTTTAAAGAGTTTTTTAAAGCACGATGAGCCCGTAAAATACCAACATGAACAATAAAAGCATTCTTATTAAATTAGCTAAAATTGCATCTAATCAGCATAAAATTTTAACAAAATTGGTTTTAGCAATTAATTCTTCTGACGAGGAATTATTAGAAGATTTATCAGGACCAGATACCGAAAGAGAGCCCTGGTTAGAAAATCAAATGATTAGTATTGAGCATGGTAATAATTTATTAAATAAAGGGGTAGAATCAGATTTACCTCCAGATTTTGAAAAACATTTTTCTTTTCACAAAGAAAGAGGCGATAGGTTTTCAGAAGATTATTATGATGGTGAATTTCCATTTGGACATGTAGTGCGTCAGCTTAAACTTTTATCAGAAGGAGATCCTTATATGTGGGGTCAGGTAGGATCGGCATACAAAGGTTGGACCCCCGCTCATGTGGCTAAATTACTTAAAAGACTCAACGAGCATAACCGTTACGAATAAAATAATATGGTAGAAAAGAAATCAACTCCAGTTAAAAAGATATTAGAGCACCCCGATAAAGATGAAATAATATCCAAATTATTAATTGGAATTCCAACTAAAGATATTCACGAATGGCTTGCTGCAAAATATACCAATATCAGCGAAGCCAAATTTGTTATTGCCGATAAATCTTTAAAAGCATTTCAAGATAATTTTCTTGACGTTTATTCCATGATTAAAGCTGATGTCGCTAAAACTCAATTAGCCATTATAACTGGTGGAGAGAGCGAATTACAATTAGCTGTTCAAGATAATATTACTTATAAAAACGTTATGTTAGCCCAAGCGACTAACGAATTAGATATTAAAAAGATATTGGGCACAGCTATTGCAACTATCGAAATTAGATGTATGCAAATATTTGATCAAATTCAAAATGATCCAAATATAATTAATACTCGCGAAGAAAGATTGCATTTAGAGTATTTTGATCGTCTCGGCGGCATGCTAGAGAAATACTCTAAATATGTCCTCGGCTCGCCTGACCAAATTGTTCAACATCAGGTGACGGTACAACACATTGATCAGCACGTTTCTCTGCTCCAAGAGGCAATTAGAGAAACTTTAGCTGAAATGGATTTAGAAAGCTCTCTTAGATTTATGGAAATTTTTGGTGAAAAAATGGCTAAATTTAAGCTTCCTACTGAAAAAGAAATTCAGACGGATCAAAAATTAACTGAGGTTAAAGTTTTAAATGAAAAGATTAATCTTATGCTAAAAGATGAGGATAAAGATAAAGACAAAAAGTAAGGAATTGGCACATCCGAGGCATTAAAGGGTATAAATAATAGCATGACAGGTAAAATCTCAAAAGCATACCCTAATTATGATCAATATATTCCTTTTCCGGAACCACATAATACTTCAAAGTGGCTGGAATCAGTGAAAAGTATGTATTATCTTGTTCATAAGGGCGCAGATAAAACTGCCGCTTTTGATAAGACTACTTCAGGATGGTCCAATATGGAGAAAAAAGATTTCACTCAATGGTTAAAATACTATGAGGAAAACGCTCATAAAAAATATTCGAGCGAGGAAGATACTGCTTTGCCAAATAAATTAGCTCAGGTTTCTTATTGGCAAGATGTTAATCGTGCCGGGTATTTTGTTCCTATTGCTCAAGATCCTGGACAGCAAATTGAGTCCGCCAAAGACCCTTCTCAGAATGCTCATGTTCTTGCAGAAGAAAAACGTGAGCTTATCGAAAGACAACGCGCTAAAGTTTTAAGTAGATTAGACTCTGCCGAAAGACTCGTTCGATCTACTGATGGGCAAGTTTTTGCTGGTAGTGAAATGGAAGCGTTGCTGCACATTATTTATGAGTTAAAGAAGAAAATTCAAACAGTAAATAAGGTCAGCGTTGCTTCGAAAATTTATGAAGATATAATTGTTCGCGAAGCTAACATTCTTACTAGACGTGGTTTTAATAAAGCCTCTAGCTTTTTAGTTAAGTTCGCTCAAGATGGAACCGAGCCCGCCCTCGCTAATCCTACTCAACCCGCCGCACCAACAGCCGGAGCAGGCTTGCCAGGTCCAGCTATACCCGTCGCAACGCCCGGAATACCATCTGGCAATAATAATCCAAACTTAGCCGCAGAGCCAGCTGAAGAGCCTATTGCTGAGGGAATGAGATTATTTCTTAAGAAGTTGGATCCTGCCGATAATCTAGAAGTCAATGATACTGAAGATAAAAATTTGGTCGTAGAGGCTCAAGATGCAACGCCGCCAGCAGCACCCACTGATGAAGCCCCTAAAGCAGATATTGAAGTCCAAGAAGAAGTTTCTTCTGGTAAAGACTTTGATAATTTAGTCGATCGCGCTTTTACAAACTTAACCATCTCCGATGTTGTAAATAAATTAGAAGAACTGGCGAAAATCTTTAAGGTTAGAGAAGTTCCACGTCAATTAGCAATGATTGACATGATGCTAGATCGTCTAGGTTTAGCTTCATTATTTCCTACTTTAGCAGAAGCGATGAATAAATCACTTGACTCAAATCAGTATATTGCAAGTCGTATTGACGATATTCTTTCTCGTCTTCGTGGCACTTTACACACTAAACATATTGATTTGACTACCGAAACTGTAAGCGATTCTCCTGAAGCTCAACAAGCAAAAAAGAAGCTTGAAAATGATGACGCAAAAGAAAAAGAAAGAAAGAAAATGCGCAAAGAGCAAGAGCAAGCCGACTTTGATCAAGGAACTAGCCCAGAAGCGGAGGTCAAGCCAGAAATTGAAGTAGAAGAAGATTTGAGCGC
>Ga0315284_10000740_pt1 | contig 44873 bp, 40 predicted proteins | sample YL17G09_16_MG_FD_203696 | JGI IMG/M metagenome (GOLD analysis project Ga0315284, IMG submission 203696) | Sediment microbial communities from Yellowstone Lake, YNP, Wyoming, USA - YL17G09_16 | ecosystem: Environmental > Aquatic > Freshwater > Lake > Sediment | place: USA: Wyoming | collected...
TTTATCTGGTAAAAAGTGTTATTTCTCTCGCCGGTTCTCTCAACCAGCCTTTTCTTCAGCACACTTTCAAAATCTCGTCTTAAAGTTCGTTTGGTCACTTCCGGCAAAACCTGCTTTATTTGCCAAACCTGGGCTCGTCCCTGCTCTTTCAAAAAAGCCAAAATCTTTTCCTGCCTTTCTGATATTGAAGAACATTCGTTCTTCTCCACCCTTCGCTGCGGCTCGGGTATTGAAGAGTTTTCCTCAGCCGGCAACATAATAAATTCATCTTTGGCTTCCTTCTCTTTGCCAAGAGGCAGAGTCAATGTCATTTCTAAATCAGTCTCTGTTTTGAGCTCTTCTTTTAGCTTACTATAATTTTCCTGGAGTTTCAAGATTTCTTCAGGACTGACCCAGTTTTGTTCTTTTGCCACCTCAAAAAAACCATCCAAAACCTCCAAATCAGTCCAAGTATCGCCTAAGTATTCTTTCGGATTTTTATCTTGTTTAAGGTTCAACCTTAAACATTCAGCTAAAATATCGTCGGCTATTTCACGCATTTTATACCGCAAAGGCTCTTTTTTGGGAAAAAGCAAAGTCAGGCGATAAAGATTATTAGTAAGTTGAATTAGAAAATCTCTGTCCATAAACATGTTTTTTTACTATACCAAAAATAAAAAAAGAGGTCAAAACCCCCACACCAGATGGAGTACTGCGCTCCGCACAAATTAAATAAAATTCGTGCTCCATTGGTGTGGGGGTCAAAATAACCTCTGAGAGCAAGTGAGTATTAATACAAAACTATCAATCTACCGGTAGTTTCATCCCGTTTAATAATGACGTCAATCCCATAAACTTTTTGAATATTTTCTACTGTTAAAACATCTTCGGTCTTGCCTGAGGCAAATATCTCGCCTCCAGACATCAAAATCAGTTTGTCGCAATAGCGACTGGCCAAATTAAGGTCGTGTAAAACCGACAGAATCGTTACCCCCTTTTCTTTATTAAGTGCCGAAAAAAGATTAAATATTTTTATTTTATGATTAATGTCAAGATAATTGGTTGGCTCATCAAGCAAAATTATCTTTGGCATTTGCGTCAAACATTGAGCAATGAATACCCTTTGTCTTTCTCCGGCGCTCAATTGAGTAATGGGTCTTTCAATAAATTGGAGCGTATCGGTTGCCGCCATTGATTTTTTGGCAATTTCTATATCTTCTTTTCCTTCTCGTTGAAATCGTCTTAAAAAAGGGGTTCTCCCCATTAAAACAACCTCCGAAACCGTAAAATCAAAATTAATAGGCCCGTTTTCAGAAACTATGGCCAATTTTTGAGCCAGTTCTTTTGGCTTGTAATGGGTTTTGCCGTCAATCAAAATAACTCCCTTGTTTGGTTTTAAAACCTGACAAATGTTTTTCAAAAGCGTGGTTTTTCCCGAACCATTAGGACCAATGATGCCCACAAACTCGCCTGAATTTATTTTAAAATTAATATCTTTTAATATTTTCTTGGCAGCATAGCTAAAATTTAAATTTCTGACTTCAATCATATTTGTCCCGTAGTGAATTTGGACTGCTTTTGGTACGATAGTGTTTTGCACGGCAAAACACTTGTCAAAATTCTACTACGGGGTTTGTTTCTTGCGCTTTAATAGAAATAAAAAGAAGGGGCCGCCGAATAAAGCGGTAACCACGCCAACCGGTATTTCGGCCGGCGATATTATAGTGCGAGCAAATAAATCAGCCAAGACAAGGAAAATACCGCCTGCCAGCATAGAAGCGACGCTCAAAATTCTATGGTCCGGACCGACTACCAGCCTCATTATGTGAGGTATTATTAAACCTACAAAGCCGATTAATCCTGTGAGGGCAACCACTGCTCCGGTTATTAGGGAAGTTATAATAAATAATATTTTTTTTACAGTCTCTACCTCTACCCCCAAATGCTGGGCAGGTTCTTCTCCTATAGAAATAACGTTCAAATCCCGGGCAAAAATATACACAACGATTGCGCCGAGCAATACCATTGAGCCAGCGATAATAATAAGAAATGGGTTGTTCTCAGATAAATTCCCCATTAGCCAGAGAATTATCTGACCCAGGCTTTTGCCCGTCAAAAAAGCTATTAAGCTAATCGAGGCAGAGAGGAAAACACTTACTATCACTCCGGTTAGCAATAATGTTTCTATGGGAACCTTATACCCTGTTTTGGCTAAGTTATAAACTAAAAATATAGTTAAAACTGCTCCCAAAAATCCTGCCAAGGGTATCAAACTAATTAAACCCAAAACAATGGCAAGGGTAGCTCCCAGGGCAGCTCCTGAAGAAACGCCAATAATATAGGGGTCGGCCAGAGGATTTCTCAAAAGCGCTTGCAGCACTACCCCAGCAAGTGATAGCGCCATACCGGTAATAATAGCCAAGATTACGCGGGGAAAACGGATGTGCAAGATAATGTTTTCGTGCGAAAGATTTATATCCTTGTAATCTATGATGTGCAATTTAGCCAGAAAAATTTTCAGAAGCTCGCCAAGGGAAATATCAGCCGGGCCAATGGAAACAGAGATTATGGCTACTAAAATCAGAATCGCTATTAAAAAAAATATCAAAATAGGACGGTTCATACTTTTTAAAACAGAGCAGGATGCAGGATTTTGGCAATTTGTTCCAAGGCATCAATTATTCTTGGGCTGGGTCTTGAAATTATATCAGGATCTATTTGAAAAACTTTTTTATTCTTGACCGCGGAAACGGCGCTCCAGCCCGGCAATTTATATATCAATTCCGGCTCTCCTCCCTCAAAAGATAAAAGAATAACATCGGGATTGGCATTTATCACTGACTCAGGGTCAACAGTATTAACTTGACTCCAATCTCCTTCAATAGTTATAGCGTTTCTAGCGCCAGCCATTTCAATGACCTGGTAAATCAAAGTTCGTTTTGGGGCTGTCCAAATGGGATCGGACCAAATTTCTAAAAACACTTTTGGTTTTTGGTCATCTGAAAGATTGCCTACCTTTGCTTCAATAGCGTTTATCCTTTTTTCCAAATTTTCTATCAGCTTCTCTACTTCTTGAGATTTTCCCGTCAGCCTGCCTACTTTTTCTATTTCGGCTAATAAACTTTCGGCAGTTTCCGCTTCCAATACATAAATTTTAATGCCAAGTTCTTCTAATCTCTCTACTGCTTGTTTTTGTACTCCAACTGTCGCGAAAACAATATCTGGATTGAGAGATACGATTTTTTCAATATTTGGGGTGCTAAAACCGCCGATTTTTTCTTTTTTAGCCACTTTTTCCGGAGGATAATTGCAATAATCTGTTACCCCCACAATTTCTTCATCTAATCCCAGAGCGAAAAGGATTTCTGTGTTTGAGGGAGCTAAGGAAATTATCCGCTGGGGTTTTCTATCAACGATAATTTCCTTCCCCCTGGAATCAACGGCGGAAAAATTAGTTTGCTGTGGCGGGGAGGCCTCCTGATTTGGACCCCTTTGCATATTCCAAATCACGAAACCTAACGCAAAAACAGCTAAAATTAAACAAATTGTTAACCAAAGATTTTTTTTCATAAATTTATTTTTTAACTTGCCATTCTTGGATGTCTAAAAACCAATGTGGCCAGAAACCTTTTTTTAGAATTGTTCGGCTTTTTGTTATTTCTATTCTGCCTTTTTTAAATATAGGGCCGTCAACAACAAAAGTGTGGAATTCGCCATTTTCGCCGCAAGGGCAAATTTTTCTTTTTTTGAGTTCTTTTAAAAGGGGCTTGTCTACTTCGCGACCAATAAAATTTTTATCAAACAATTTTGCTTTAGCGCTTACTATCACGGCTTTAAAGCCCAAGTGGATAAACTCTTCAATAATTTTCTCCGGGGACATTTGCCATAACGGCTCTATCATTTTTATCTTTAAATCTTTGCAAACTCTTTCCACCCAATTTTTATGGTCTATTAAATAAACGTCTCCGAAAACCATTCCCTTGATTTTTTCCTTTTTCAGACGGTTTACCACTTCTTTGAACTCCTTTTCGTACAGCTTCATATCGGGACTCACTTCTTTCTGGAACAAGGGAATGCCGATTAAATTTGCCTGTAAATCAATCAAGTCCTTTTGAATTCCGTGAAAACAGCACCTTTTATATTTTTTGGAAATAAAATTTAAAAGATAATTTACTTTATAACCCTTCTTCATTGCTTTATATAAAGCAAGGCAACTGTCTTTGCCGCCGCTCCAAGAAGCAGCCACTTTTAAGTTAGCCATACAAACTTAAATTAATGGAATTAAAACAATAAACGGAAACTAAAACTACCAACTCTGTAATTTCAATAATTGCGCCGTATGTATCACCTGTCATTCCATGAATTTTTTTATTTATCCAACCGGTTAATAATAATAAAACCAAAAACGCTATAAACCAAATAATGATGCCTCTAAATCCCAGAAGAAAAATCGCCAAAATGGCCGTGAAAACAGTAGCGCTTATTAATTCTCCCCGACCCACTAATTTAGCAAAGGGTTCCCCGGTTCCCGAGGTATTTCTGGCATAAGGATAGTTCTTGGCAGCATATACCGCTGCCCATCTGGATAGAACCGGCATTAAAATTAAAACAGAGTAACGAATACCGGATTGAATTTCATTTAAAAAAGAGAGTTTTAGTAATATTAAAAAGATAGTTGCCACTATGCCAAAAGCCCCGACCTTGCTATCTCGCATAATTTCTAATATTCTGTTTTTGTCCCGGCCGGAGAAAAGACCGTCTATTGAATCCATAAATCCATCTAAATGCAAGGCGCCTGTAACCAGAATCAAGGTAATCAATATAAATAAATTAACAATTAAATTAGGAAAAAAAGGTCTCAAAATGAAATCAACCGCTACTAACAACAACCCGATTAATGCTCCTACCAGCGGGAAATAGACAGCAGATTTTGCCAGTTCTTTGTCTTGAGGGACCAACTTTTTGCTAATAGGAAGAATGGTTAAAAATTTTACGGCAGTTAAAAAAGATCTCATAATTTTTTGGAAACAGAAGCTTCTTCAAAAGTAGCCATCTCGTTTAATATTTTAGTCGCCGCCTCAATGACGTTGATTGCCAAAGCAGCGCCTGTGCCTTCGCCAAGCCGCAACCCAAAATCAAACAGAGGAACCAGTCCCATTTTCTCCAAAATAATTTTATGCCCTTTTTCCGCTGAACAGTGACTGGCGAATAAGTAATCCTTAGTTTGGGGCGTCAAACCATAAGATATCAAACCAGCCACGCCTACAATAAAACCATCTAAAACCACTGGCAATCTGTACGCCGCTCCGGCCAAAATTATTCCGACCAGCCCCCCTATTTCAAACCCGCCGACTTTCGCCAAAACATCAATCGGGTCTTTTGGATTTGGCTGATTAATTTTTAAGGATTCTTCGATTACTTTTATTTTGTGTTCAAGCGTAGCGTCGTTGACGCCGGTGCCCCGGCCAGCAACTTCTCTTGGCGCTGCCCCTGTCAGAACAGCCGCAATAGCGCTTGCGCAAGTCGTATTCCCTATTCCCATCTCACCACAGCCAATTATATCCGCTCCCCGAGAAAGTTCATTTTCAACCAACTTAATGCCTGTTTCAATTGACTGGATTGCCTGCTCTCTGGTCATTGCAGGGCCCCTTGCCATATTTTTAGTTCCGAAATCTATCTTTTTATCTATCACTTCCGGATGACTTATGTCTGCCGCGACTCCCATATCAACAACTATTACTTTAGCCCCTATGTATCTTGCTAAGACGTTAATACCTGCCCCTCCATTAATAAAGTTCAAAACCATTTGAGCCGTAACTTCCTGCGGATAAGCGCTAACATCTTCCGCAACCACGCCGTGGTCGCCAGCCAAAACAAAAACCACCTTTTCCTTAATCACCGGCGCGAGTTTGCCTCTTATGCCGGAAATCTTTTCAGCTATTTCCTCAAGTTTTCCTAAACTGCCGACAGGTTTGGTCAAATTATCCAGTCGCTGCCGGGCTTTTTCCATTGCTTCTTTGTCTAATGGTTTAATTTTTGAGATTATCTCTTTGATTTTTTCCATTTTTTTATGTCAACCGGAATGCCGGCGAACATTACGTAAAATTCATCCGAGGCATGGGCGAACATCTGATTTGCCCTGCCCAAAACATCGCGATAATATCTGCCCAATTTGTTATTCGGGTGAATTCCTGCCCCCACTTCGTTGGAAACAACGATAAATTCCGAATGTGATTTTTTTATTGCCTCAATTACCTTTCTTATATGATTCAAGATTTCTTTTTCGTCAAGATTTATCAAGTGATAAATATAGATAGTCAGGCAATCAATCAGTACCAGTTTGTTTTTTTCCCGGCCAATTTTTTTATCCAGATTTTTCGTTATTTCAATTGTCTCCCAGTCCCTAGTCCGGTTGTTTTTATGAACCCTGATTCTTTCTTTCATCTCTGAATCCATGGGAGTAGCCGTAGCTATAAAAGTCACTCTTTTGCCTGATTTTTTGGCTAATTCAAGAGCAAAAGTGCTCTTTCCTGACCTTGCCCCGCCTAAAATAAAAATTAATTTCCCCATGGAGTGTAATTGATTAAAGAAACTGCATTCATATCCTCATAAATTTCTATTTTATTTATCGCTCCTCCGTCTTGTTTAATCTGCCAGAGATGAGAAAAAGGAATTTTCAACAACTCGCAAATGATTACTCTATTCACCCCTCCGTGCGAAACAATTACCACGTCCCCATCTTCTTGAGCCAGAATTTCCTCTAAAGACGCTTTTATTCTATTTTTAAATTCCTTGAAGGATTCTCCGCCGGGAATTTTTATGTTCTGGGGCTTGGAAAGATATTCTCGGGCGAGGCCGGGATATTTTTTCTGGATTTGTTTAAACGTCATCCCTTCCCATTCGCCAAAATCGATTTCGTTAAGCCGCTCGTCTTGTTTCACTTTTAGATTGTGGGTTTTCGCAATAAGTTCGGCCGTTTCCAAAGTACGCTTTAACTTGCTTGAATAAATAGCGGAGATATTTTCATTTTTGAAATATCCCGAGATAATCCTGGCCTGTTTTTTCCCTTTATTATTTAAAGGAATATCGGCGCTTCCCATATATCTCTTTTGTTTATTCCAATCGGTCTCCGGATGCCTTATGAAAATTAATTTAATCATTAAGTTGTTGCTATTAAAAAACCCACTCTCTTGGAGTGGATTAAATTGTTTCAAAAATAAAACAACTTTTTTCTTGGGCTCGAAGAAAAAATTAGAAACTCTTAGAGACAGAATCAGTTTTCGGGCTACCGAGCGCATAGAGTTTTATGTGCTCGGTTCACCGTTGCGGCCCAGCGCCTGATTTTAACAGGACTTCCCTGATTATTTTTAGGGCTGCCTTTCTATGATATTTTCAAAAATCAATTTTATCTTAATTTAATAAAATATGTCTGTCAAGCAAATGATGGCTTTTCCAATTTTGTAAACTGACCGGCAATGGGCATTTTTGGTTAATTCATATCTATTCTATCGATTTACGAAATCGATAGTTGACTCTTTGGCCATTTCTTTATTTCAGGCCCAAAATCGCCCCCTTGGAGTCCATTCAAATTTACATACTGAAATTGTAAATAAAAATACTTCTATTTGAAATCGTAAGACAAAAATATTGCTATATCTTTAGCTCTGTTGGAATAGTAACGGTCATTAAATCCGCAAACCCTAAAACCATTCTTGAGATACAACATTAAAACAGGGTTCAATGAGGGTGCTTCTGCCATAAGCATGCGGTATTTTTTATTCTTTAAGTATTGAGTCATAAATTTTAATAATTTTGTTCCGTAACCTTTATTTCTATAATCGGGGCGAATGAAGATATTTATAATTTGGGCTGCATTATTCCACTTGCGATAGAAAACTCCGGTAAAACCAACTATTCTTTTATTTAGTTCCAATACAAACATTTCGGAATCTTTCCCTGAAATTAATTCCTCCCAATTTCTTTCTCTTTCACGAAAGAATTTTCTATTAAGTTCGCTTATTGACTTGACGTCTTTTAGGCTAGCTTTTCTTATTTTCATATTAGATAATTCTACCAAAAAACCGCCCTCTTGGCGATTTTTTTGCAAGTTCTAATTAAAGCTAATTAGTATTCTAATTTTATTCCGAGTTTTATCGCGATCTGCTGAATCCACTTCTCGTGTCGGTCAACCTTAACGGTCATAGCCAGATATTCTTGATGCATATCTCCTACAGCTTTAGCTAATTTATCTACTGAAACCGTGAGAGCCTGAATTGACTCTCGAAGCATATTCATATCTTGCTTTATCTCAACCCTAAATTGGTCAAATTCCTCTAAGGTAAGTATTTTGGCCAAATCTTCCTTGGTAGCAAGCACCTCTTTTAGTTTTTTAATATCTTCATTATCAAGCATGTTTTATATTCTCATTATAATCTGTCGGGAACGATTGTCAAATTTTTGTATTCATTCAAAAGCAAAATCTTCGCTCTGGTAAAATTTCAACTCTGTTCCTTCGTAAAAAATAAAGGCATAGCCGGTTTCTGGCTGATTGGTTTTCTTTCCATCAGCAATCGGATAAAACGACCACAAAAGATTAGTGAAGGCGAAAGAATCTTGAGAACCCAAATTAAGGTTTTTAACTTCTTCCCACGAATTGGAATATTTCTTCTGAGATATTTTCTCATTCCATCTTTTCCAAATCACATAAAGATGGCCTTGAGAATCAAGAGCAATTGAAGGAGAAGCAATTACCCATTGTCCCGTGAATTCATTACGGTCTAAAGTTTCTATCTCACTCCAAGAGGTAGCGGAAGCAGTGTATTTTAAATACTTTATCTCAGAAAGACATTGATTAAAATATGGCCTATACCAAACAAGGTGAAGATTATTTTGGTTATCAATGGCCAGAGAAGGAAAATCATTTTGGAGGTCATCAGAATCTAATTGTCCTATCTCTGCCCAGCCACTGGTAGTTTTTTTTCGATATTGAATTTTTTCTTCGCTTCCTGTATCCCAAAATCTCGATTCTCGAGAAATCAAATGGAGATTATCTTGACTATCAATTGCCAGAGCAAAGGAAGAAAATCCACCTTTGTAAATCTCGGCGACCTTTTCAATTGTCTCCCATTGATTAGTAAAAATCCGATATAAAAGTTGGGGAGCGGAAACCAGATTATTATCCCTGTCTGGAGTCTGTTGTTTGTTAACCCAAACAACATGAACATCATCTTGAGGATCAATAGCAATGACTGGAATTTCCTGCTCCCACTCTGAATTCTCAGTTAAATTTTCAATCTCTGAAAAAGAATTGCCGTTATATTTTCGATAGCGAATTTGATATGGAGCGGAGGTAGTAGCTTTGCCTTGCCAGACAAGGTGAAGGTTGTTTTGAGAGTCAATGGCAATTGAAGGATTAATCTGTTCTAATTGCTCTTGGGGAGTAGCCTCTATTTCCGTCCAATCTATTCCTTGATTGATAGATTTGGCTAAAAAGATTTTACCGACTCGGGAATAAACTACATAGAAGTCGCCATTGGAAGCACGGCTAATTTTCCGGCCATTATTTTTCATATTGTCTGGGTTTAAATCATTAGCAGAAAAACCAGAGACAATAGTAGCGAGGGTGGCTGTTCGGTAAGGATCGGTAGTGGTGGAAAGCTCTGAATAATTCTGACCGTCAAAGGCTTTGACGCCAAAATAATAAGTGGAGTTGTAATCAAGGTCAGAAATGGTGATAGTGGTGGCAGTAGTTGAAGAAATTGAGGCACTTTCTAAATTATCTTTGTTAAGGGACTCTTTTAAATAATAAATTTGATAAGAAAGATCCTCTGAAAGAGTATCAGGGTCGGTAGACGATGACCAAAATAAATTTACTCTATTGCCAAAACTATTTTGAAAATCAATCGCCAAATCGGTAACCTCAGCCGGTGGTAGAGATTGGTAAACGCTATTTTGAGCCCTGGGCGTGCCGTTAATTGAATTGTCTTCTGCGTCCAAGCCATTTATAATTGTCTGATTGTTATTAGCCCAATTTTGAGGATCGCTTCCCGAAAGTCTAGGATTAATTCTTTCCATGGAAATATAATCCGGAGAGCTGCTTCCGGCAAACCAGCCAGAAGAACAATCAAGTAAATCAATTAAATTAGCCCGAGCGTCCTTTAACTCTAATTTTTCTCCAGAATTATTTAAGCCACCGGAACCAAAAGAACCAAACCAGTCAGCTGAAACATCTTTTACTGTATTATCGTCAGTTCTTTCTAAAAGATAAAAACCATAATCAGCAATGGTAGTGGTAGCGACGGGGGAAAAAGTAATTGTGTGAGTTGAAGTTCCTCTACTCCAAGAAAGAGTCCAATCAGCTAAATCAATTGAAGTGGAACTATTATTGTAAAGTTCAATCCATTCATCGCTAGAATTAGTAGCACTAGTTCCCATCCATGCAATTTCATTGACAACTACGGCTAAAGGAGGAACCTCTTCCTGTGTCGGCGTAGAAGTTGCTTGCTCAGGGGATGATGGCGCGACACCGGCATAATATTCAACGTAGCCTGAACTGTTTTCCCTTTTTGGCGTGCCACCGGGATTTAAGCTTGTCTGCCAAGTTAAATCCGGTTTTCTTTCCATTGTTCGTTTTGAAGTATTATCGCCTGCCGGCCAATCGGGACTGGCCAAAACTTGGTCTTGAAGTTGACAGTTTTCATTAAAAACATAAAGGGCCTCACTTTGGTTGGAAAGTGAGCCGGCATAAATAAAATCAGCCGCTACCTCTGTCACCGAGTCATCGCTCGTCCTCTCCAAAAGCCAAAACCCATTACTCAACACCCGAGGTTGAGCAGTAAAGATAATTTTTATTTGATTGTCTTTGTCTAAAATCTGCCAGCCTGCTAAATTAATATTTGCCCCGGAGATATTTTTTAATTCTATCCACTCATGGTTTGCTGAATCCGAGCTTCCCATCCAAGCGATTTCATTGAAAATCACTTTATTTCTTGTTGGCTGGCCGATCATTTTACACAAAGCCGCTTTATCAATTTGCGTCAATTCTTCAATTTCTTCTTCGTCTTCTTCGTCTTCCTTAATTTCCTTTATTTCTTTTTCAGTTTGTTGTTTTTTGGCTTCAACTAATTCAGAAACTTGCCGGCTAAAAATATCTATTTTCTCTGCCAGATCGTCCAACATTTCTTGAAGTTCTACTAAAGTTAATTTCGACTCTGGCTCTGGCTCCGGCTCCAGTTGAGGCTCCGGGTTTACCGGCTGAGACTCTGCCCTGCTTGCATCGTTAGTCGCCGATGGTGCCTCTTTAACCTCCGGAGTCTGAACCAAAGCTGCCGGAAAAAAAGTTGTAATTTTGGATATAAATGATTTTACTTTTTCCCAAATATCAGTCAGCCCCAGCGACTTTCCCGTAACTTTTGTTACAAGAATCTCTACTTCTTTTATCTGACTCTCTATTGGCTTTAAAACATACTTTTCCCAAAAAGTAAGGGGCTTGATGCCGAGATCGGGAACTGATTCTGGAAATTCAATTTTAATTGATGGATTTCCTTTCCATTGATAATTTTCGACTATTCCTTGAATATCAACAATAAAAGGAGGGAGATTGTGAGTAAGCTCGGTGTAGAATCCTCTTGTTCCTCCTAAACTTCCTCTATTTTCTGGTGGCTCAAGAGGTTTCAAAGAATAAAATCTGATTAAAACTTTACCGTTTTTATTATCAATTGGCTTATAAATTATAATGTATTGAAAAATAACTTCTTTAAAACCACCTTCTTGTAAAGGATATCTAAACTCAATCGCTCCAGGCGTCACTCTAATTTCATTTTCAAATAAAACACTCATTCCATAACCGACCGCTTTTTCCACGCTTTCTTTTTCTAATTCATTCAAAATAACCGAAGGATCTTTAGCTAAAAAAACTCTGGCTATTTTTGTGGCGTTTTTAACTATTGCCCAAATAGTTTGTATGGGGGCGTCTATTAAAAGATGGTTTAATGCCTGGATCCTGGTTGCCTCTCGCATAATTATCGGTACCGCCATTTCTTCTGGAATAGAATAAGGAGAAACCATTAAGATTTCCCATTCTTTGTGAAATATATTAATCAAAGAATATAATAGGCTTTCAACTTTTTCCGCAGGCAACTCAAGGTGTTCTTTAATATCCTCAAGAGTAATATTTTCGAAATTTTCTGCCAAAGAACTTTTTGGCAAAATCAAAAATCCTGCTAAACAAATAAGCGTTAAAATATAAAAAAATCGTTTGCTTTTTAGAAAATTTTCCATTAAAAATTGATAAAAATATCAATTTTTCTTATTAAATTTTTTAAATTTTCAAAGAACTATAATACCTCTCCCTAGCCGAGGTTCGCTTTATTGATAAATTAAAGAGCTATTTAATTGAAACAGTTTCTAAGAATTTATTGAATTCTTGGAAACATCTCTCTTTTTCGTCAGGGCCCCAATAAAGATCAAAGTCATATAACTTGTTTTTTATAGGAATATAAATGGACATGACTGAACCTAAGGTTTCGCTTTCAAAATTATTCTTTAAAGATTGCCAACCATTTATCGTTACTATTTCAAATTCTTCGGATTTTATTCGTAGCCCCCAATGGAGCACCTTTACTTTTTCTTTTATCTCCTCAAAATTCATTTTTTTATAGACTACCGATATTTCTGTTCCACATCCCTTTATTAAGGGAGGTGCTACTATTTCGTTCCATTTTTTCCCTTCTATATCTATAGTATCTATTAATATCGAACCTTCTCTTATCTCGCTCTTTTTTGTGTCCCATCCTTCCGGCACTTTAACAGTTAATCCCGCTCTTTTATTCTCAACTATTGTTCCTTCTGACGTTTCCTTTATAATATAATCTTCCGGGCTTCCTTTTATTTCCCTGCCTTGCCACCACCAAAAAAAGCCGCCCGCAGCGACAGCTAAAAATAAAACAACGAAAACTGGAATAAGAATTTTTTTCTTCATATAAAAATTAGTCTCCGCTCCGGCCCTCGGCTCGTGTAGTTTACCCCGCACCAGAGCAAAGCTCTGGTGCGCTATTCACCTCGGGCTCTACGCGGGACATTATTAAATATTATTTCCTCATTTTACCAAAACAAAAAAATCCCTCAACTGGGGATAACTCATTTTGGAATAAGCGAAGAATAATTGACCTCGTCAACAAGTGCCAATAAATAACAATAAACAACCTCGGGCTTTGTTTAAGTAAATAAACAACAAATAAATAACCAAATAAATAACCTCGGGCTTTGTTTAATTGGAAAACCTGTCTGTTGACTTAAATTAGATAGGACAAAAATGACCCATTACCTGTCCTATCTAATCAACCTCAAATATCATAAATAATCATAAATAACTTCGCCATAAATAACCTCCCATAAATAACCTCGGGCTTTATTTAAGTTTTTGTTTAAGTTGATATTTTAATAGATCATTTATTCTAAAAAAAGTTGATAAGGTAGATTAGAGTTTCTTTTTTCTTTTAAAAATTCTTTTACGAATTTTTGGTATTCTTCAATGTTTTCAAAGCTTCCCCCAAAAGAATATCTTTCTAAAATCTCTTTGGTCACCAATATCTTGGCATTTCTTTTACCGATTTTGTCGGGAAAACTCGAAAATTGATAATTTTCTAAAAATTCAAAAGCTTTTTCCCAATCTCCCAAACCTCTTTCTCTCCATCCCGGCTGAAAAACATCTAAGGGATTAATTATGCTTACATAGCGGCTGACCGCATCTGTCTGAAATTCAGTTTTAACCAAAATGCCCCTATAACGACTTCCAAATAATGCATCTTTTCGATTATGAGTTAAATTAAAAGATTTAGCAAACCCAGTATTTAATTTTTGGATTAAAACGGGAATGGCATTATCAATATTGGGCACTAAATAAAAATGGTAATGATTTATTACCAACGAAAAATCCAATAAATCAACCAATGGATCATGTTCTTTAATTACAAATTTAGACGGAATCTTTTCTCCTTCCAATAGAGCTTGCCCAGCTTTGATCGCGTCTTTGACCCAAACATTAAAACCCCTCTTCCCAAGATTAGCCACATAAAATTGGAAAATAAATCTATAGCACTCTTCTCCATTTCTAAAGACATCTATCAGGGCTCGTGAAACAACATGAGCTGGTTGATTTTTCTCAAAAAAAGTTTTCCTATAAGGCATATAAATAAACAACAAATAAACAACCTCGGGCTTTATTTATTTTAAGGGAAAATCAAGGATTTAGTCAAGCTAACAGATAAATTAAAACAAAACATTTAAATAAAGCCCGAGGTTGTTTAAATTGTTAAATATAAGCAATGGTGGGTTTTGATTAAAATTAAAGGCTCGCTGGTTAATAACCGGGCGAGCCCTTTTATAATCTTTTGATTGCCTGCAAAATTTTTGCTCTGAGCAACCCTTCACTCTCAAACTGACTAACCCAGATTGCAGATTTCTTATTCTCAATTTCTTCCCCATTTCTGACTATCCAGAGAGGGCGACCAATGTACTTTACGCCGTCAATATAGACAGCGTAAAAATCAATTCTCATCCTCCTGGCGAAACTGAATGAGCCGCTTCTCCGAAACCCTTCTATCTTTTTATCTTTTTTCAGTTGCTGAAGGGCTTTTCTAACCCTCCTTAGCTTTTCTTCTAAAAAACTTTCTTTCCTTCTTTCTCTCATAACCACCACTCTCCTTTCTTTTATTTAAATGTGCTGGGTATTATTTTAAAAACCGGAGAAGGTTTTGATTTTGGAACCGGGGATGGCAATAACTTTTCCTTCTTTGTCAATCGTGTTTAAACCCAAAAGTTTCCCTTCAATATCAAATAAAGGGCTCCCCTGGAGAATAGATTTTTCAAAAATGTTGGTTTGGATAGAATTTCCATCAAAAGTTTTAATAATGCCTTCATTGGTTATTTTTTTGGGGGTTTCTTTTTCAAAAATTATTCCTAATAAAAAAACTCTCTCTCCCAATTTTATTTTTCCCAAATCCGCAAAACCAACGGTTGGCAAATTGCTTTCTGAAATTTTTACCAAGGCTAAATTTTCTTTTAAATCTCTTTTTAAAATTTGGAAAGACGGATTTTTTCCTTCCCAAAAAATTTTAGTATCTCCTCCTTGAGGAACCAGCTCGGCAGAAGTTACTACCAGGCCATCGGAAGTAATGATAATTCCCGAACCTTCCACAATCTTGCCGGTTTTCAGCTTCGTTCTCACTCCCACTACTACTTTTTCCACTTTTTCCACGGCATTTGTTAAAGCCACGTTTTCCTCAATAGTAGTTTCTTTTATCTCGGTAACATAAACAGGCGCTCTTTCTAAACGGTATTTATAAAAAAGAGGCTTTTCAATAAAATAAGGCCACAAAATCTGATCGGCAAAAATTCCCCCCACCGTCCCAATAACAAAAATGGCAATAATTTTAAGAATATTTTTAAGCACGATAAAAACAGCGATATTTTATTTGGCGAAAACTTTTTCGCGTTGGTTTTTAATGCCGGTTTTTAAAAAATCTTTAGCCAGCTTCAAAACAATCTTGCCGTTATCCACATCCACTATCACCCGCTCTTTTTGCCTTAATTCGCCGGAAACAATTTTAAGAGACAAAGGATCTAAAACCTCTCTTTGAATGACTCTTTTCAAGGGTCTGGCGCCCAAATTTAAATCAAAACCTTTTTCGGCCAAAAATTCTTTGGCGCCTTCCTCAACTTTCAATTCAATTTCTTTATTCTTCAACCGGTTTTGGACTTTGGTTAATTCCAGTTCAACAATTCTTTTGATTTCGGTTTTTCCAAGATAATTAAATATAATGATTTCATCAATTCGGTTCAAAAATTCCGGCCGAAAGTTCTCTTTGAGGGCCGTCATCACTTTTTCTTTTAGCGCTTCCCTTTGAGAAGTTTCTTCCGAACCCGCCACAAAACCCAAAGCGGCTTCTCTGGCGATAATTTCCGAGCCTACATTAGAAGTCATAATTAAAATTGAATTTTTAAAAGAAACTACTCTGCCTTTGGCATCGGTTAATCTGCCATCTTCAAAAATTTGGAGCAAGATATTAAAGACTTCGGGGTGCGCTTTTTCAATTTCATCAAGTAAAACAACGCTGTAAGGCCTTCTTCTAATTTTTTCTGTTAATTGGCCGCCCTCTTCATAACCCACATATCCAGGGGGAGATCCTATCATTCTGGAAACAGTGTGCTTTTCCATATATTCTGACATATCCAGTCGCACCAGAGCGTTTTCATCGTTAAATAAAAATTCAGCCAGAGCCCGAGCCGTTTCTGTTTTTCCTACGCCGGTCGGTCCTAAAAATAAAAATGAACCCAAAGGCCGATTCTCCTCAGAAATGCCGGCTCGGGAACGACGAATCGCGTTGGAAATTGCCGTAATTGCTTCTTTTTGACCCACCACCCTTCCCGCTACAATCTCTTCCATTTTTTCCAGTTTTCTGGCTTCTTCTTCCAGCAGTCTGGTTACCGGAATTCCCGTCCATTGAGAAACAACCTTGGCAATATCTTCTTCTAATACTTCTTCTTTTAAAATGGGGTGATTTTTTTGAAAAGAGGTTAATTTCTTTTCGGTGGACTTCAATTCTTTTAAAAGATTGGGAAGTTTTCCGTATTTAATCTCGGCCACTTTTTGCAAATCAGCCGCAGCTTGTTCTTTTTCAATTTCAAATCGTGAAACATCTATTTGCTTCTTTAAATCTTTGATTTTAGCGATTACCTCTTTCTCGGTCCGCCATTTATCCTCAATTTCTTTTGCCTTTTCTTTTAAATCGGCGAGCTGCCGGGAAATTATTTTTTTCTTTTTTTCATCTTTTTTAAAGGCTTCTTTCTCAATTTTTAATTTTTGTATTTCTTTCTTTAAGTTTTCAAGTTCTGGCGGCTCTGATTCTATTTCCAATCTCAGAGAACTCATTGCTTCATCCATCAGGTCAACCGCTTTGTCCGGTAAAAATCGGTCAGTAATGTAACGAGAGGCCAGTTCAGCTGATTCAATTATGGCTGAATCTTTAATTTTTACGCCGTGGTGAAGCTCATATTTTTCTTTAATCCCTCTCAAAATAGCAATGGTGTCTTCTGTTGAAGGCTCTTGAACGTAAATTGGCTGAAATCTTCGTTCCAGAGCCGGATCTCTTTCTAAATATTTTTGGTACTCTTTCAGAGTGGTCGCTCCAATCGCTCTTAACTCTCCCCGAGATAAAGCCGGTTTTAAAAGATTTGAAGCATCAATTGCTCCTTCGGCCGCTCCCGCACCAACTAAAGTATGAAGCTCGTCAATGAATAAGATATACCTGCCTGCGGCCCGGTTCATTTCCCTGAGAAAGGCTTTTATTCTATCTTCAAATTCGCCCCGGTATTTTGTACCCGCCACCATCGCTCCCAAATCCAAAGCAACCAACTCTTTATCTTTAAGGCTTTCCGGCACTTCTCCTTTGATAATTTTCTGGGCCAGACCTTCAGCAATGGCAGTTTTACCCACCCCGGCTTCTCCAATTAACACCGGGTTGTTTTTTGTCCGACGGGAAAGCACCTGTATTAATCTTCTGATTTCGTTTTCTCGGCCAATTACCGGGTCCAATTTTCCCTGCCTCGCTAAATTAGTTAAATTTCTGGCGTATTTTTCAATCACCTGATATTTTGATTCAGGCTCGGGGTCAGTAATTCTTTGACCCCCTCTAATTTGAGAAAGGTGCTTTAAGGCCGTATTATAATCCAATTTGCCAAATTCCAAAGTGGCAGTCCCTCCGCCTGGCTGTAAAAAAGTGGCTTTATCTAAAATTTCTCTGGCTTTGGTTTCCGTATCCAGCAAGGCTAAAAATAAATGTTCCACCGAAATAAATTCATCGCCCATTTTCATTGCTTCCTGCCGCGCCCGGTCTAAAACCTTTGCCATATCCTGAGTAAGATAAAACTGGCCGAAAGCCTGCGGAGAGGCGATGACCGGAATTTTGTCTAAAGCCAAACCCGTCTTTCTCTTCATGTTTTCAATATCAATGCCTGTTTTCTGAAGCAAATTTAAAACCACGCTTCCTTCCTGCGAAAGCAAAGAATACAAAAGATGCAGGGCGTCAATTTGCTGTTGCCCCTTTTCTGAAGCCGCCGATTGAGCCGACAATATCGCGTCTTGCGCTTTATGAGTAAAATTCGCTCCTCCGTTCATAATATTTATATTTATACGTTATTTTTATCATAAAATTTCAAAAAAATCAACAACGCTGTTATCAATCAAAAAGAAAAAGGAAGAACTTTTCCCTCCCCTTTTTTTTAAAAAAAGATTTAAACAAAAATATCCAACTACATCGTTCATTGTTCGTAAATAACTATTTGTCCAAGTTTCACTACAGGGCTACGCTCTTACTGGTTCATTTCAGTCAGAGTAACCTCAACCGTCTTTTCCTGACCGTTCCTTAAAATCTTCAATGTCACTTTATCTCCGGGATTATATTCTCCAATAATTTTCGCCAAACTGTTATCGGTGGTAATTTTTTCTCCATTAAATTCTAAAATTATATCGCCTTCTTTCAGGCCGGCGGCTTCGGCCGGAGAACCCGGAAAAACAGCTGGCTCTCCCTGACTTCCTTTTGCCACCCAGGCTCCGTAATTTACCGGCAATTTATTTTCTTGCTGAGCTGCATCATTAATCAGAACATACCTTACCCCTAAAAATGGATAGACAATTTTCCCTAAAGTTTTAACCTGTTCAATGTCTTTTTTAGCTCTGTTAATGGGAATGGCAAACCCAATATTTTCTGCTCCCTGTGCCATGGCAAAGTTCACCCCGATCACCTCGCCTTTTAAATTTAAAAGCGGCCCGCCTGAATTTCCCCGGTTGATAGCGGCATCGGTCTGAATCACGTCTTCTAATGTTTCCACCATGCCTCCGCCGCCAGCCGTTACGGTTCTCCCCAGGCCGGAAATTACCCCTACCGAAACCGTGTTTCTAAATTCTCCCAAAGCATTGCCAATGGCAATGATAGTCTGACCAATCTGCAAATTGTCTGAATTGCCTAATTTTAAAGTCGGAAAGGATGTTCCGGCTTCTTTTACTTTAATAACCGCCAAATCTCTGGCAGGATCCCTTGCTAAAACCTCGGCCGGATATTTTTTTCCATCATTGGTTAAGACAGTATAATCGGCTTCTTTGTCAGTCACCACGTGCTCATTGGTTAAAATCATTCCATTCTCTGAAACAATGAATCCTGTGCCTCCGCCAACTTCCTGTTTTTGAACCCCTTTTTGCCTGAATTGCGGGATTTGAAAATCAAAAGGAGAATCAGGAAAAGGATTAATGTAGTATTGCTCAATAACGGGCAGGTCTTTGGTAATAATAATGCTCACTACCGAGGGCGATGTTTCTTTGACTACATCAATCACTGATTTTTCTTCAGTCGTTTGAGGAGTATAAGCAGGCGCTGTTTGATTATTATTCGTTGCCGGGACTGAAGTTACTATTTTTGAAAAATAGTCTTTGAGTTGGGGCGCCAAATAATCGCTGGAAATCAATCCGCCTGCAAAACCAAAAAAAGATGAAATAATGATAACCGAAACTATTAACCAAAATGTTTTGCCAAGGTTGAAAGACGGCGCTTTCAATTTTGGAAATTCACTTTTTGCGGGTAATTTCTCCATATATAAATATAATTTATTTATTTTTCCTATTTGTCAAGAGGTCTCTTGCCTTTGTAGTGTCCAAATTTATAGTTAAAAATATCAGATTTAATCGGCCCCAAAAAATGATAGTGAAGTTCGGCCGACGTATATTTTAAAATCACTTTCAGCCAGCCGTCTTTGTAAAATCTTCTTAAAGAAATTGAAATTTTAACATTTTTCAACACTCCGAATTTCCCGAATTTGGCCGCTCTTCTTACATAGTCATGGTCCTCGCAAAGTTTTATTTTTTCGTCAAATCCTTTTATTTTTTGGTGGAGCTCTTTTTTAATCAAATAACCCATCGCGCCATAAGGCAGGAATCTCTCCAGTTTTTTTACCGGATAATTATAAAAACGTTCAAAGAAAAATTTTATTATTCTTTTACTGGTCTGCGGGTCAAGCTGGATACTCGCCACATCCAGATTTCTTTTATCAAATTCTCTAATTGCCTCCTCTAAAAATTTTTTCGGCAAAATTACGTCAGCATCCAAAAATAAAAGCAAATCTCCCTTGGCTACTTTAACACCCTGATTTCTTCCAACGGCCGGCAATCCGCCTTTGACAAGCTTTGCGCCAAACTTCTTGGCAATCTCTTTAGTCCCGTCTGTCGAGTCTGCGTCGGCGATAATTATTTCATAATCGCTAAATCTTTGCCTTTTTATTGACCTTAGAAGTTTAGGCAGTAAATCTTCTTCGTTTAAAGTTGGGATAATAATGCTTAGCATATTCATTTATTTTAGATTATTTTCTTAAGAAATGAAAGAAAAAGGAAAGTTAAAAGGTCGAGCGTAAAGCGCTCGACCTTTTTGAAATCTCATTTTCTTATTAACGCCAGCGAAATTAAACAACTCGCTAGCGTTAACCCTCCAAATGTAAAAAAGAAAAATAACCAATGTGTTATGTCTCCCCCGCTTAATACGGCAAAGGCGAAGGAAACAATAACCCCCATTATGTAATCCTTTGGGATAGGCCCTAGCCAATTATAGTCATGCGAGATAGTCTTGGGGTTGAATTTTTTAACCCCGTAATGCGGATTCCACACATGCCATAGGAAATCCCAAGTCACGGAAAGTAGAAAATAAATAGACACTGTCCAGAGCTCCCTTTGCCCGTTCCATTTTACCCCTGCAAAAAATGGTAAATGCAGAATGAGTAAAACGAAAGTAAACATCACGATGTGATAACCGGTCAATTCGCGGCCACTCATCAAGAACATATAAGCTCTAACTGTAAAGTTATAAGGTTTTTGCGGCCGCCAGCAAGGCAAATTCTTTGCCCAACCGTCTTTCCCTTCAATTTGAATTTCCAGAAGGGCTAAAATGGTAGCCATCACAAAGAGATACGCGGCATATCCAATCGTAAACATATTCTTTCCCTCCTTTCGGTATTTTTCTTTCCTTATTTTTTATCTTATGTTCTGCCTACATTATACACTTTTTAAAAAATTTGTCAAGCTTAAATGTTCCTAAAACAACCGTCTCGCCTCTTCCCAAATTTGGGGCTGATTCTGTTTTTCTTTCATCCAATACCACCATTCTCCTCCCCATAAATAAAATGTATCCAGGCCGGTTTTTCTGGCAAATTCAATATTATATTTGAATTGCTCTAAGTTCATTGTCTTTTGTTGCTCTTCCAAAGGCAAGTCATAAAGAAGTTTAGGCCCCCAGGGTTCGGCCTGCAGTTCAACTACCATTACTTTTTTACCAAAAATTTTATCAATGTACAACGCTTTTCTGTTATAAAAAATCGGCGGGAAAGGATAGGTAATGTAAGTTTTTAATTGATGAAACCAAACTTTTTTATACATCGTTGTCCCTACAATATCTCCCAGTCGGGCGGATTGAATCCATAAAGAACCTTCGCCGCTGTCTGAAATTAAGACAGGTCTCTTCTTTAAGTCTAGTGATTTTACCAGAGCAATTTCTTTTTTCAAAAATTCCTTATCCGCCCAAGGACACTCGCCAAAAGGAAAAAACGACTCATTTTCCACCTGCCAGGCCCAGATAGCTTCTGAATCACGATAACGCAAAACAATGTTTTCAATTAACTCTGAAATTGCCGGTTGCTGTTCTCCCTTGTCTTCGTTTTTAGCCCAGTCAGGAATATGACATTCCGGCCAGCGAGGGGTTTTCATTCCAATGACCAAAAGGATTTTTACTCCTTTTTCGCCGGCTTTTTGGATTTGCCAATCTAAATCTTCAAAATTATATTTATTTTCTTCTGATTCAATTTTGTCCCAATCAGTAATTAACTTTATATTTTTAACCTTTAAATCATCAAGCAAGGCCAAATAAGTTTCTTGCCAATCTAAACCAAGGAGCTCTGTGTGTTTTTGGGAAAAATTAACTCCCCAGGTGATTTCTTTGGCAGGTTTTGTTTTACCAATGAAAAAATATACAACAAAAAGCAGAAGAAGGGCTAAAAAAACTAATAAAATTCTTTTGAAAATTTTCCACATTTTATTTAAAAGATAAAATCCCCAAGCCCACTCCGATTAATAAAATGGCAAAAATTTTCTGCATAATAATTTTTCTGGAAATTTCTTCTTTCACAATTTGAGGGAGTTTTAGAGAAAGAAAAATGGTGAATATTAATAAAAATACATACTGGACCCCTTGAAGAGCGTTAACAATAGCCACATAGGCCAAAGGAGCTAAAGCAATTGCCCAATTCTGTAAGATATTAGCGCCAGCTCCGGCTGCTTGGTTTGTAACAAATATGGCGGTCGTTTTTTTAGGAAATTTTTCTCCTTTTTTAAAAATCTCTTTTTTAATTTCCGGAAAAAAAATAAAAAAACAGACTGCCATCAAAAAACCGCCTATGCTTTTCCAAATAAAACCGTTCCAAAAAGGCTGAGCCAAATAAACATATTTTATTAAAACAAACGATAAAGACAGCAGAAAGGCGGTCAGAGCTGAAATCCGGAGACTTTTTAAAGAAATTTTTTTCTCTCTTTCCAAAGTAATAAAAACGCTACCAGAAATAAGCAAAAGAAAAGCAAGAAAATCTCCTAATGTTAAAGTTTCCTCTCCCTTAGAAAAGATATAAACTAACCCAAAAGTAAATAAAGGAGTCAAACCACCAATAGCCGGCACCGCGCGAGAAGGCTCAAAAAGTTGAAGAGTTTTATAAAACCAAAAAAGACCGTAAACAAAAATTGCTCCGGCTAATAAACTTAAAGCGATTTGGGATTTCTCCGGTATATAAAAACCAACAAAAGGAGCTAAAATTAAAACCAAAATTCCCAAAGTTCCAACATAAAAAGCGTAAACTCTTGGGTTTAGAATTGAACCTGTTAAAAGATATTTATCTACCAGAAAAACAACTGCTAGAATTAAATAAGCCGAGATAGCAACTAAAAACCAGAGCATATTTTTTTAATCTTAAAAGTCCCCTGTTTTTCTCCTTCAATAAAACCTTGCATGGCTGCTTCCGCCAAATATCCCTGCTCTAACCAGTCAAAAAGCCACTGGTCAGTATATTTTGGATTTTCTTGCAATAAACCAAAACCAGATTTCAAAAGCCATCTCATATTAAATTGTTCCTGAGAGCCAACCGGCGGAGCAATAATTATTGGAATTCCTAAGGCTGAATAAAATGAGAGCTCTGATGGTTTTGTCCACAAAATATCGGTTTTTTTCAGCGCCTGATTAAACTTTTTAAAATAATCTTCAATGTTTTCTCCAAAAATTATCTCAATTGAACTAGCGGAGGTCAGACCTCCGCTAAAATCTTCTAAGTTTAATTTCTTAATATGGTACAGAAAATAGTTTTTAATTTTTTCTCTAATACCGGCCGACAAAATTACCTTAACCCTCCCCTGTTTAAGGTAGGACCTTAAACATTTTAGGAGTTTAATTCCGATTTCTCTCTGGGCGCCGGCTCCGCCAACAGAAAACATTATTGTTAAAGGATGATCGGGTTTTTCTGGCAATTTTCCTAAATTTTCTTCAATCAATGTTTTATATTTCTCAAAATATTTTCTTTTTGGATCTAAATTAAAAAGCCGGTGCTTCAAATCGTCTTTTAAAATTTCTAAATTTTCAGTTCCAATCAATTCTTGAGGCAAAGGATAACCTGTAAAAAAGATATTTTCATCTTTTACTCCATAAAGTTTCAACCTTTCCGCTACTCGTTCGGTCGGGGCGAAATATTTAATTCTGCTTTCTTTTGGGTTAAATGGTGCCCAAACTCGGGATATATCGGCATCGCAAATGATACAAAAAATCTCTCCGGGATAATTAAAATATTCAGCCATAAAAGTCGGAGTAAAAAAAGTAGAGACCAGAGGCAAAAAATTTTGACCCTGTCTGGATTGAAGACTTTGGATTAAATGCTCACCCCAGCCATTTTTAATTACAGAATAGACCTCCCGCAAAGATAAATTTGGTTTTGATAAATCTCTTTTAGGATAAAAAGTTAAAATTTTTTGAAATTGATCATAAGTCGAAAAGATGGCTCTGCCAATCAGGGGAATTCTTGAAAAACGGGAGATAAATTCATAAAACTTTCTCGTTCCCTCCCAGATTGTTTTGTCTATTCCCAGAATCCCTTCATAATCATTGGCATTAATAATTTTCCCTTCAGCCCAATTTCTCAAAGGAAAAGCGGTTCTCTGATGTCCGTATCCCATATTGACCGATATTATCCAAGCCTTTTGTTCCATATTTTTATTCTACCACTAATAGTTCAAAAATTTTAATTTCTGTTTTTCCTGTATTCGCCAAACTAAAAAGCCTAAAAACGCATAAGAAATTAGTAACCAAGCCCAATGAACATTATTTAAATTTAAAGAGGCAAAAGGGATTTTTGAAAACCAATCAATTATATTCACAAGATAACTTAAAACGAGCCAGGCAGGCCAGGATAAAATCCAACCGAAAACTGAGAAAATCATTCCCGACATAGCAAAAATAAAAATTAAAATGGTAATTGGGGCTAAAAATGGAACAATCAAAATATTGGTGATTGGCGACACCAACGGGATATAGCCGAAATTATAAACTAAAATTGGCAGAGTGAAAATTTGGGCAGATATGGTAGCTGAAAGAGTGGTTTTTATCGGAAAAAATTTGGGATTGGGAATTTTTTTAAAAATATCAGAAAAAAATGGTTGGAGATAAATCATTCCCAAAATCGCCAAAAAAGAAAGTTGGAAACCAATATCTAACCTTAAAAGTAGGGGGTTCAAAAACAACATAAAAGTAGCAGCAAATAAAACTGCTCGATGAGCTTTGGACATCCTGCCCAGATGTTGAGCCAAGAGTAAAAGACCGGCCATAATTCCTGCTCTGACTGCCGATGAGGGAGCGCCAATCATTAAAATATAAAGCGTCAGTAAAATAATCGTAAAATAAAAAGCCTGATTTCTCCAAAGACCAAGCATCAAGAGGAAATTTAAAATTAAAAAAGATATGATTGTAATGTTCATCCCGGAAACGGCAGCAATGTGTCTGGTGCCGGTGAAATTTAATTTTTCCTTCCATCTCTGAGAAATATTTTCTTCGTCGCCAAAAATTAAGGCTTCCAAAATTCCTTCTTGAGGCGGTGAAATAAATTGGCGAGCGATTTCTTTAAATTTATTTTTAAAAGAAAAAAGGATTTTATAAACCGGGCTTCCTAAATTTTGGCTGGCCAGTTCTATTTCAGGAAAACTCATCACTGAATAAATCCCATCTTTTTTAAGATAATCCTTATAGTTGAAACCTTCAAAAACCGGCGGCGCTTCCAGTAGCCCTGTAATTTTTAATTTATCTCCGTACTTGTATTCTGGATACCTGCCCGTAGTTAACAAAACCTTTCTTCCACTAGGCGAAGAGGATAAATCCTCTTCTTCACCCACCGAAGCTTCAGATGAGGTGAAGAAAAGAACGAAGTTCTCTTCGCCCTTTGCTGCGGCTCGGGTACGAGAAGTGTTCTCGTAGTGGTTAATTTGAAGGACTTTTATTACTAATTTTTGACTTTTCTCTCTCAAATCCGGCTCGGCTGAAACTATTCCCACTAAAGTAATTTTTTCTTCTAAATCGTTAAGTTTTCGCAATTCGGAATTCAGAATTCGTGATTCTACTGCCATGTTTCGCCAAATTCCCAGCACTAAAAATAAAATACAAAAACCAATAACTACAGGGGTTTTGTATTTCCAAAGAACCGAAATCAAAATGAACCCCAAAATTAAAATTGCCAGTAAAACTGGCAAAGAAATAAAGAAAAATGAACTTAAGAATATGCCGAAAACAAAAGAGAGGCAAAAATAGAGAAATATCTTTGAGGCGGTCATTTAAGAATTTTAGTAAATTCTGTCTGGTTTTTCAAATTAAAACAATGCGGCTCGCGCGAAGCGCGAGCCGCTAATCAACCTCGGGTGTTGATTAAGTATATATTTTTTAAGGTTAAATATAACTATTTTAATAATTATACACCTGAACAACAACAAATTTTGTTTGTTGAATTCACGGAACATTCTGGATATCCTTCTTCCGTGGCTATAAAATAAGTGGGGCCAGATTCGTTACATTTTTCCATACATTTACAAGTTTCCAAACATTTTATCTGTGAATTCGATTGAGAAATAAATTTGAAAGTGGAGATAATTTGATTAAATAATTGTTTTGGCATAAAACCGTCGATCCTGTATGTTCTGGCAATTATTAATGTCTGGGTAGACGTTAATGGGATAATATAATAGTCTGTTCCTTCTCCTTCTGCCCCAATAAAATAGCTTGTTCCTTCTTTTCCGAGAATTGATATTGTTTCAGTATTGGTAAGAGGTTCAACAATATCTTGAAATTGCTTATCAATTGGTATAAAAGTTATACCACCTTCTGCCTCAGCTTTACAAATTGAAATAAGTCCCGAGCCACCATACATGCATTCTTTCTTTCCTAAGTTTCCGGCCCTTGCCGAAGAAATAAATTTCACTCCATTAAATTTAGAGGAATAATCAGGAGGTAAACTCTCTTCTACGGATACTTTTGTTAATGTATTCTCAGGATACTTTACTTCAAACCCGTACTCCTCATTCCGATAAGTTTTCCAGTCAGCGGTTTCGTCATTTTGTTGACAATAAGGGTCGTCTTTTCCGTAAAGTCCTTCACAGGCCGCCTTTATCTGCAAATCTCGTGCAGGCCACGAAGAAAGCATTATCGGTTTGTCTATTTCTGGGGATTGATAAATAGTTTCTGTATTTTTTTCAAGATTATAAAGAGAAATACTTACAACTTCAGTGCATTTAGTGTCAACCGCGCAACGAACCTCGCCGTTTGGCGGATAATATTCGTATGTTTGAATAAAGACGAATTGTTTGTTGTCTAACCAAAACTCTCCCCGATAAGAACAAGGGGTGCCGCAAGTTCGAAGCAACTCTATTTTTTTATCACCTTTTCGATTATAAAGTTCCAAACTAGAATCAGGTTCTCCGTAATAACCAAGAGAAGACACGGCTTTTGTTTTATCAGGCGAATATGTCCAAACAGGGCCATCTGAGCCAACTATCTTGCTAAAACCCTCTCCTATAATATTGATTTCTTTTGATTCTATTACGGTGAATTTATCTATACTCAAGTCAGGATATTTTTTAGCCGATTCATCAAGAAAGGTTTTGAACGTTGGATTAAGACCTGCCAGTTTTTCTAAATTCGGCGGCTTTGATGGTTCTGTTCGATTTGAAGCATACCAAATCCCGCCAGCCACAACCAAAACTCCGACAATGATTAAAATTATTAAAATTGGCGAGATGCCTTTTTGGTTTTTCATTTTTTATTTTCTTTTGGCTTTATTAATTTCGGCTTTCTATTTTCAATTTACCCCCCAATCTCTGTCAAACAAAAGATTGGGAATTACCTTACCTGGCAGATTTCAAAAAACGGAGAAATCGCTTTTTGGATTTCCAATAAGAATTCTTGGGGATAGGGTTTTATTTTCTCAAATTTGGGGTCAATGGTTTTTTCGGGTCTAAAGTTTTGTAAATAATATTTTTTAGCTCCGCTAATCCACTTTGCCATCTCCAGAATATCTTCTTTGCTGTGGACCGAAGGGACGATGGTGCTGCGAAACTCATAATCAACATTTCCTTTTTTTAAAATATCAATGCTTTTTTGAATTTTTTCAATATTAACTTTTGCTCCCGTTACTTTCTTGTATTTTTCTTTGGGAGCTTTAATGTCCATAGCCACATAATCAATTAATTTTTTATCGATTAAATCCTTTAGTATTTTAGGATTTGAGCCATTAGTGTCTAATTTAATTCCGTATCCTAATTTTTTAATTTTTTTACAAAATTGAGGCAAATTTTTATTAAGACAAGGCTCGCCTCCACAAATCGTCACCTTTTCTAATAATCCTTTTCTTTCTTTTAAAAATTTGAAAAATCCTTTTTCTGAAATCTTGGGCTGTTTTTTTATTTTTTCCGGTAAAACAAGTTCCGAGGAATAACAGAAGGGGCAACGAAAATTACATCCCATTAGAAAAACAGTGGCCGCGATGCGGCCCGGGTAGTCAATAAGAGTAATTTTTTGTAATCCGCCAATTTTAATCATTTTACTGATTCAAGTTTGGGGATTTTGAATTCTTTTCTCTCTTTGAATTCCTGCTTTTTACCAAGATTGTATTGCTGGACCGGTCGTAAATATCCTACAACACGGGAATAAACTTCGCAAGGTTGTTTGATGGTGCATTTTGGACACTCAAAATGCTCTCCTTCCAAATAGCCGTGACTGGGACAAATGGAAAAGGTGGGGGTCAAGGTAACATAGGGTAATTTGAAGTTCTCAAAAATTTTTCTGACTAAATTTTTAGCCATCTGAGCATCGGAAACTCTTTCTCCCAAAAAGAGATGGATGACCGTGCCGCCGGTATAGAGTCGCTGTAAATCATCTTGAAGTTTCAGCGCTTCAAAAATATCGTCGGTGTAGTTAACTGGTAACATTGTCGAATTTGTATAATATGGTACTTTTTTTGTTCCGGCAGTAATAATATCCGGATATTTTTCTTTATCGGTTTTTGCTTGACGGAAACTTGTTCCTTCGCCAGGCGTTGCCTCAAGATTGTATAAATTCCCGGTTTCCTTCTGATATTTTATCAATCTTTCTCTCATAAATTCTAAAACTTCTATGGCAAACCTTCTGCCTCTTTTTGAGCCAATATTCTCTCCAAGGAAATTCAAAATAGCTTCATTCATTCCCATAAGTCCGATGGTTGAAAAGTGATTACCAAAATAGGCATTTCTTAATTGTTTTACCGAGGCTAAATAATACTTTGAATACGGATAAAGACCTTTTTCCATAAAATCTTCCAAGGCCTTCCTCTTTATTTCCAAACTCTCCTTTGCCAAATCCATTAAATGACTCAATCTGTCAAAAAACTCTTTTTTGGTTTTAGAAAGATAGCCGATGCGAGGCATATTGATGGTCACCACCCCAACACTCCCGGTGGAAGGATTGCTTCCAAACAATCCGCCCCCTCTTTTGTAAAGTTCTCTGTTGTCTAAACGCAATCTGCAACACATTGACCTGGCATCTTCGGGCTTTAAGTCAGAATGAATAAAGTTTGAAAAGTAATTCACTCCGTATTTCGCTGTGGCATCCCACAAAGGATTTAAGTTTGGATCATCCCAGTCAAAATCTTTGGTGATGGAAACCGTCGGGATGGGAAAAGTAAACGGCCGGCTTTTGGCATCACCTTCCATCAGGCATTCGTAAAAAGCACGGTTAAAAACATTCATCTCTTCTTGAAATTCGCCGTAGATTTCTTTTTGAGGTTTCCCGCCGATAATCACCGGCTGTTTTTTGTAAAATTCAGGAACTTTAATGTCTAAAGAAACATTCAAAAATGGAGTTTGGAAGCCGACCCGAGTCGGGACCATGCAATTGTAAAGAAACTCCTGCATCGCTTGTTTAACCTGAGAATAATTAAGATTGTCGTATTTGATAAAAGGAGCGAGCAAGGTATCGAAGTTGGAAACAGCATTAGCTCCTGCTGACTCTCCTTGTAACGTGAAAAGGAAATTAACCAACTGACCCATCGCTGTTCTAAAATGTTTGGCCGGCCGAGATTCTATCTTGGAAGCAACCCCACCAAAACCGCGTAATAATAAATCGTAAAGGTCCCACCCCATACAGTAAGGTGCGAGTGTCTCCAAATTATGAATGTGAAAATCTTCATTTGCCGCCGCTTCTCTGATTTCTTTTGGATAGATTCTATTCAACCAGTATTTTTTGGTAATGGCAGAAATTGTATATTGGTTAAGTCCCTGCAAAGAATAAGCCATATTGGCATTTTCATGGACTTGCCAATCTAACTCCTGGAGATATTTATCAACTCCCTCGGTTGATTCATCAACCATCGCTACCGCTTCTCTGATTCTTCTTCTTTGCTCTCTATACAAAATATAAGCCTTGGCGGTATCAACCAAACCTTCTAAAATTAAAACTTCCTCAACTATGTCTTGAATTTGTTCTACCTGAGGAATTTCATCTTTTTTAAACCGGCGATTTAATATCTGAATAACTTTATTGGAGAGCCTTTTGGATTTTTTGCCGTCCCCTTGACCGGTTGCAGTAATCGCTTTAAAAATAGCATCTGTAATTCTTGTTTCATCAAAATCAACTATTGAACCATCCCTTTTTTTGACTTTTATGATTTTGTTTTGAAGCATACCCGGTAGTGAAATTTTCATTGCCCCGCAGGATTTAGAAATTCTACTACGGGGCATACCAACAAAAAATTTCCTTTTAGGAAATCATTTTAGGAAATATGAAAAGATTATTCTATTTTAGCTCAATAAAAAACAGGGTCAAATCTTGTCAAACCCTGTTAAAATTGCGAGTTATCCACACCCCGTAATCCCCTTGTCAGAATCCCCCGTGGTGGAAAAAGAAGCTAACTTTGCCCGCGTTAGAAACCGAAGGTGTCTAAAGCGGGGGTCGGGGGATTACTAGAAGCCGGTGGCAATTAGCGTTACCTTTATTTCTCCTTTTTTTAATTTCTCATCTTGCACGGCGCCAAAAATAACTTTGGCCTCGGGATTAATTTCTTGAGTGATTACTCTGGCCGCCTCATCAATTTCTGAAAGCGCAATATCTTTATTGCCGGAAATGTTAAATAAAACTCCTTTGGCTCCGCGACAAGATACTTCAAGCAAAGGCGAATTTAAAGCTTGTCTTGCAGCTTCTTCAGCTCTCTTTTCACCTTTGGCTTTGCCAATACCAAATAAGGCTGAGCCCGAATCTTTCATAATCGCTTTGACATCAGCAAAATCAATATTAATTATGCCTGGGAGTAAAATCAAATCAGAGATTCCCTGAACTGCCTGACGCAAAATATCGTCACAGGCCCAAAAAGCATTAATCACGGTCGTTTTCGGATCTAAAACTTCTAACAGTTTATCATTTTCAATACTGACCAAGGTATCAACTTTTTCTTTAAGTTTTCTCAAACCCTGTTCGGCAATTTTTTTTCTAAATTGGCCTTCAAAAGAAAAAGGTTTAGTAACAATTGCCACAGTTAGAATGCCAAGATTTTTTGAAATCTCAGCCACGATCGGAGAACCACCCGTGCCGGTACCTCCGCCAAAACCTCCAGTAATAAAAACCATGTCAGCGCCTTTTAAAATTTCAAAAATTTCTTCTTTACTTTCCAAAGCCGCTCTTTTTCCAATTTCCGGATTCATCCCTGTACCTAAACCCTGCGTTATTTTTTTTCCAATGCGTAATTTTAAATGGGCTCTGGTTTTTTTAAGGTCCTGGGCATCAGTATTCAAAGCAATCAATTCTACTCCTTTTATTTTACATTTCATCATTCTAGAAATTGCGTTGCAACCCGAACCGCCTACGCCCACTACTTTGATTTTAGTTACATTTTTCATAAAAAATATACTTTTTCAGTTATCAAGCTTCCGTAGGAAGCGAAAATGAAGAAGAGAACATAGTTCTCTTCGCCTTGTCACCTATTTTAAAAAATTAAAGAGGTTAAACAGCGATAATTTTTATCTGCCAGACAGTTCCTCTTCTAGCTTTTTTATAGTATCTTTAAGGTCTTTTATCTGTGATTTCAACTCCACCATCCTCACTTCCCTGCCAACTGTTATCTTGTAGAACTTCTCTAATTCATCAATCTTTTTCTTTAATTCAAGGTTGGATTTCTCTGCTTCGTCTATGGATTGGGTAGCGGCTCTCCGGGCAATATCTGATCTGGTCAAAGCGCCCTCAACCTGACCTTTGGCTTGGGTAAGTTCTTTAGTCTGGATCATTAAAAGATTTGTTTTTTTAACAAGGTCGTTTTTTTGGTCAACGAGCCGTCTCTCGCGACGCCTGAATAAGTCGCCTAAAAACCAAACAAAGAAAGCCGCGGCAATAACATAAGAATTAAAACCGATTAGCCGTCTCATTAAAAACCAAAAATTTCCATAGATAGAAATAAAGTCTGTCGTTCCGGGAGACGTGGTCATCAAACCATAATATTCTAAAATTGCCAATCCGCTGTATAAAAAAGAACAAAGAATGGCGGTTAGGATAATGCCTTTTTTTCTGTGAAGGCTGATGCCACTCATCAGAACGACAAAATACCACACCACTATTTGCTTATCAATCGTGCCAGAAAGATAGAGAAGAGTAGAAATAGCCAGAAAGTCCAAAGGTACCTGGCAGGCTTTAACAAGCTTTATGCCAAATTCAGTCATTTTTTCCGGCGGTTGTTTTACATACAGCCAGTAGATAAAATTGTAAAGATAGCTGGCGATTAAAAGAAGACTCAGCTGCCACTTGGGCGCTAAAGGAACGCTGCTGAAGAAAAGACTAATAATCAATCCTTGGACAAAAACTGTCGCCGCGAAAAACCAACGGGCTTTTATAAGCGCCTTTATTGACTCTGCGGTTTGTTGTTTCTCATTAATATCCATGCTTTAAAATTAAGGTAGTCTTTACCCAGAAATTTTTATTCATGGAATAAAAATCTTAAACAATCTTTTTATCTTATGTCTTATTCCTTTCCCCGACATTGGAAAACCGCCGCCCCAACCAGCTTTTTCTGATTCTAAATCAAGTCCTCTCAATACCAACCCGCAGACAGCAGCCAGTCTGGGATCTTCTTGATTTGAAGAAAATCCTTGAGGCCGACCCAACCTGCAAGGCAAGCGGAACTCTCTTTTTGCAAACTCTTTAATTTTCGGCAATTTGGCGCCGCCGCCAGTCAAAACTACTCCGGATGGCAACAACTGCTGATGTGAAATTTTTTTTAATTCTTTATTTACCTCTTTAAAAATTTCTAAAACTCTGGCTTCAATAATTTTAGATAATTGTTTTCGGGAAAAAACCAAAGTTTCTCCTTCTGACAATTTAATTTTTTCTTTCTTATCGCTCCCCTGAAAAGATGAGGTGCCGAATTCCAGCTTTATTCTTTCGGCAATATCAATATCTGTCTTTAAACCAATGGCGATGTCGTTGGTAATATGACCGGAACCGATGGGTAAAATAGCTAAATGAATTAAGTCTCTTTCCTCAAATACCGAAAGTCCTGTCGTCCCCGCTCCAATATCTAAAAGCGCCACTCCCAATTCCTTTTCTCTTAGGGTAAGCACGGCTCTTGAGCTGGATATGGGAGAAATGACCAGGTCGTTAATTTGCAAACCAGAATTCAAAACTGCTTCGGTTAAGTTTTTAATATAAGGAGCAAAGCCGCCGAGAACTAAAACCTCAGCTTCCAATCTCACGCCGTGCATTCCTAAGACTTCCTTAATTCCTTTTTCTCCGTCTATAATAAATTCTTTGGGTAAAACTTCCAAAACTTCTCTATTGGAAGGGAGAGGAAATGTCCGGGCAGCTTGCAATACTCTTTCTACATCTTCCGGTGAAATTTTTTGGTCAGCCCGAGATACAGAAACCAATCCTCTGGAGCCGGTACAAAAAATGTGGCTTCCTCCGACATTAACATAAATTGAGTTAATTTCTCGAAGAACGTTCGTTTTTCTCCACCCTTCGCTGCGGCTCGGGTTTTGATTAATTTTTTCACTAATTTTTTTAAAAACTGACCTGATTATAACCGACACTTCATCCGGGTTTATCACTACTCCCTTTCTGACTCCGGAAGAAATTTCCTCTGCAAATCCTAAAACTTCCAACCTTTCTTTTTTCTTCGGTTTATAAACTGCCAAAGCTTTTATTGTTCCTGAGCCGATATCTAAACCAATGATAACATTACCTTTAGCCATTATTTTAAAAACAGATTAAGATAATATTCTTGTTTTTGCTCCATTTTTTTTGCTTTTTTCTTAGAGATTTCATGGTTCTCGCCCAAAAGATGTAAAATACCGTGTATCAAGACCCGGGTTAACTCTTTTTTAAAGGTTGAGTTATATTTACCGGCGTTTTTTTTGACCTGCTGAGGGCAAATCACTATTTCTCCGGCGTCATTGTATAGAAATGAAAGAACATCTGTAATTTTGTTCTTTTTTCTATATTCTTTATTTAGCTTTTTTATTTTAGCCGGCCCAACTAAAGCTATCGATAATTCTACCTGAGCCGTAGCGAAGGGTGAAGAAGAGGATTTATCCTCTTCGCCTAATAGCTTTTTTTCTTTTTTTATAATTTTTCCAGCAACTTTTTTAAAAAATACTTTGTCAACCGGACTATTGGTTAAATTGTTAATCTCAATCATAGTGGTAATACCAAGTTAATCGCTCCCGAGCACATAACTCCTTATGTGCTCGGTCGCTCTCCAGAAACCCTCGGTTTCTGGCGCTCGCTTCGCTCCCTGTTCTCCTACTCGGGAGAACCGGAGGGTTCTCCCGACCCCTCTCCGATGTGGGATAGTTCTATTATTCAATATATTGTTTTTCTGAAACCAACAATTCTTTTACAATTTTACTCACTAAACTGCCGTCAGCTCTGCCTTTTAATTTCGGCATCAGTTCTGCCATTACCTTCCCCACATCTTTCATCTCTTTGACTCCCATTTTTTCAATTATCTCTCTAGCTAATTTTTTAATCTCTTCCTCTGAAAGTTGCTCCGGTAAATATTTCTCTAAAATCTTTGCTTCTTCTTTTTCTTTTTCTGCCAAATCCATTCTTTTACCCTTTTCAAATAATAAAGCCGCTTCCTTTCTTTTTTTAATTTCCGAAGAGATTATTTCCAATACTTCATCTTCTAAAAGCCCGCTTTCTTTTTCTAATTCTTCCTCGGTTAATTCTGTCTTTATTTTACTCGTTTTATATCTTTTTTCCTTTTCTTTATTTATTATAGCCGCATTTAACATTCTTAAAACCGAAAGTTCCAGCTCTTTTTTTTCTCTTAGAGCCGTGGTTAAATCCTGTTGGATTTTTTGTTTTAGCGTTGCCATTCGCTGATTTTGCCTAATTTTTTAAGTTTTTCGTATTCTTTTTTCAGTTCTTCTCTTCTGAGAGCCGCTCTTTTTTTCATTTGTTCTGATTTTCTTCTCTGTCTAAACCTAATTTTTCTGGCTCGCAATAAAAGCCCGCTTTGCTGAATTCTTTTTTGAAAGCGACGCACCAAACTCTGACTGGTTTCTCTTTCTTGTTTAAAAATTTCTAAAGCCATGTATTTTAATCTTTCGACACGTTACCCATTGGTATTTCTTTCTTCCAACCCCCAATCAAATGAAGGTGAATATGAGGAATGTGTCCGGTTTTACCAAGATTGAAAATTATTTTACAAGCCTGAAAAATATCTCGTTCAATTGCAATTTTTTTAGCAACTGAAATCAACTGGCCAAAAAACTCGATTTCTTTATCCGCGAATTCATCTTTCCACTCAATGTGTTTTTTAGGAATAAAAAGTAAATGAATCGGCGCTTCTGGCTTAACATTCTCGAATCCTAAAACATCTTTATCTTCATAAACAATTTCAGAAGGGATATCCCTATTTGCAATTTTACAAAAAATACATTCCATAAACGTTTCGCTTTTTACTTTTTAATTCTCTTCTCTACTTCTCTTACCAATTTCTCTAATTTCACGGTTTCTTGTTTTCCTGTCGCCATATCCCTGATTAAGATCTGATTTTCCAAAACCTCTCTTTGGCCTAAAATTAAGGCATATTTTACTCCAATTTTATTAGCTCTCGCCAACTGGGCTTTTAAAGAATCGCGACCAAAAGATTCAGAAACTTGAATTTTTTGTTTTCTGAAATCTTCGAGAAGTTTCAGACTTTTTCTTTTGGCTAATGTTCCCAGTTGAGCTAAAAACAATTTTGGACAAGAAGGTTCTGGAAATTTTACATTGTTTTCTTTCATCACGGCAACAATTCTTTCTATCCCAGCGGCCCCACCGCAGGCTGGAGTTGGTTTACCTCCTAAAAGCTTAGTTAAAACATCGTATCTTCCGCCGCCCACCAACGACCCTTGGCTTTTTCCTTCCGGAGACTGCTGGGAAATTTCAAAAACAGTTTTAGTATAATAGTCAAGTCCCCGAACCAAATGAGGATTCAAACTGTAAGACAATTCAATTTCGTCTAAAAACTCTAAAACTTCTTTGAAATGATCGTGGCACTCCTCGCAAAGATGATCAATCATTTGAGGGGCTTGCGAGATAACCGGATGACATTTTTCTTCTTTACAGTCTAAAATTCTCAAAGGGTTTTCCCTTAACCTTCTCTTGCAATCAGAACATAAGGCCGATTCTCGGGACCGGAAATAACTTACCAAAAGTTTTTTGTAATAGGGCCGGCACTGGTTGTCTCCAATGTTGTTTATCTCAATGGCTAAATTTTTTAAACGGAGTTCTCTTAAAATATTATAAAAAATCTGGATACTTTGAACATCAATCACAGCTCCCGTCTCGCCAAATACTTCAAAACCGAATTGCCAAAATTGACGAAAACGGCCTTGCTGAGGGCGTTCGTAACGGAAAAAGGGGCCGAAATACCACAGTTTTACCGGCTGGGGAAGATTTTGCATTCCGTGTTCAATAAAAGCCCGCGCGACGGGAGCCGTGCCTTCCGGTCTCAAACTCAAACAATCTCCGCCTTTCGTTTTCAAGTTATACATTTCTCTGCCAACAATGTCGGTGGTAACTCCTATTCCCTTTGAAAAAAGATCGGCATCTTCCAGAATCGGAGTATCGATTTTTTTAAAGCCATAAAAATTTACTATATTTTCAACAACATCATAAATTCTCTGAAAATATTTCTGTTCTTCCGGCAAAATATCGTGCATTCCGGTTGGCGATTGAAATTTTGGTTTCTTCATGATTTTAATAACTGGGGGCCTCAATTTTTGCTATGGCAGCCGCTGGCCAGGCCCGAATCAACACTCTGCCAATAATGTCTTCTTTGGGTAAAGGACCCCAAATTCTTGAATCAGACGAGGACGATCTATTGTCGCCCAAAACAAGGTATTCATTTTCATTTAAATTAATCCGAAGATTGCCTGACGTTTGGAAATAAGCAGGGAGATAGTTTGATTCGTCTAATACCTTAATTTCTGAATTTTTTTGATAAACCGTCACTTTGCCATCTTTAATTTCTACTGTTTCACCCGGCAGACCGATAATCCTTTTGATATAACGTTGAGATGTGTTTCTCGGGTATTTAAAAACTATTACCTCTCCTCTTTCAGGTTCTCTTAATCTGTAGGATAATTCATCAATAATCAGATAATCGCCGTTTTGAAAGTTTGGCTCCATTGATTCACCCTTAACAAAAAACGGTTGAAACAAAAAATAGCGAATAGGCACAACTATCGCCAAAGCAATAATCACTATTTTAATGATTTCCCAGATAAAAGATAATAATTTTTTCATAATTTAAAGGAAGTAAAAATTGTCCCCGGAAGCACAGATTAAGTCAAATTTACTATTATACTATTATACTCTTTTTTATTTTAGATGCAAGCCCCGTAGAACTTGGACAAATTTTATTTTGCGTAGCAAATCCAAGTTTCACTACGAGGCAAGCTGTGATAAAATTAGATAATGAAAGCAATTGTTGGTCTGGGCAATCCCGGCAAAAAATTTGAAAAAACGCGACATAACGTCGGCTTTTTAGTAATTGAAAATTTAAAATTGAAAATTGAAAATTTTTCCGATTGGGAAAATAATAAAAAACTTTTGTCTGAAATTAGCGAAGGAGAAATCGCTAATCAAAAAATTATTCTCATAAAACCTCAGGCTTTTATGAATAATTCTGGAAAATCAGTAAAGATGCTAAATACAAAATACAAGATACAAGATACAAATTTGTTTGTTATTCATGATGATATTGATATTCCTCTGGGAAAGATAAGGATTTCAAAGGGTCGTTCCTCGGCCGGCCACAAAGGAATAGAATCAATTATTAAAGAATTAGGAACAAAAAATTTTGTCAGATTCAGAATCGGAATCAAACCAGAGAAAGGCGATGAGGATAAATCCTCATCTTCACCCGCCGAGCTTCCAGTTATGGAAGCGAAGGTGAAGATGGGGACGAAGTCCCCATCGCCCTTCGCTATTGCTCGGGTAATAGAAAATAGAAAACAGAAAACAGAAAAATTCGTTTTGGAAAAATTTTCCGAAGAAGAAGAAAAAATTTTAAAAGAAGTAATTAAAAAAACAGTCGACGCAATTGAAATGGCGATAAATGAAAGGGCAGAAAAAGCAATGAATAAATACAACAAATAAAAAGCCGAGGAGGAAAAACCTCGCACCTCGGCCATACAATATGTTTACAAGTATCTACCTAAAAGTATAACTTCCCTCCCTTCAAATAAATTTTTGAACCAATTTATTTTGCTATTTTTCAAACCAATAGCCTGCTATACTTGTCCCTGTTTTAATCGTTAATAACGACGCAATTTTTTCCGTTTCTCTTAGCTGTTCTTAGAAAGGCGCTTGCGTCTTCTTCGTACCTAACAACTGCACAACTGATCGTAACTTTTAATCCACCGATGTTAGCTTTCTCAACTTCCAATCTCACTCTCTCGGCTAATTCACCGGCCTTCTCTTTTTTCGACCACGGTAACAAAATGGCCAATTCGTCTCCTCCGTATCTAAATCCTCGGAAATGAGATTCTCTTAAGAGAATGAGGCCAATTTTCCGCAATATACTGTCGCCTGTGCGGTGGCCGAATCGCTCATTGAACGATTTAAAATCGTCAATGTCCACGAAAATTAAATAGCCACCTGTATGAACAACGAGCGAGTAAAAAATATCATAGCATCTTCTCACCCAAAGAAAGGTCAGTTTATCAATCATAAAATATGCAAGACAAACTAACAAAAAACTATCAATTAACCAATGCCACATAATCTTTTCACCTCCTATTCAGTTTTTAATTTATTTTGCCCTCCGGTCTACCTGCGAGCCCTTAGAGTTTTATCCCGAAAACGGGAAAAACTCTAAGATTTAAGCTATAATAGGTTTTAAGGAGGGATACCTATTAAACGTCGCCTTTCAAATTTCAATGAAACTTGAGGGGCCAAGCTACTCGCAAATAGGCCGGAAGGTAAAAATCATTTTGACAAAGATAGTATAAGATATTATACTAAATTAGATGGAATTGTCAAGGGTAAGCATTGATAAGGTTTTAATATGTGGTCTCACCCCCTACTTTTTAGAAAAGGGGAATCTTTGGTTTGAGGAAAATATAAAACAAATTTTACAAGCCAGAAAAACCCAGTCATTTTTTGAAGACAATACATTATATATAGAAAGGAATCAAGCCCACAATCTTTCCCAGTTTTTAAGAAAATTGGACGAGATGGGCTATGAAAAAGTGTTGCAAGTTTTGGAGCCCGGCGAGTTTTCCCAGCGGGGCGGAATTGTTGACGTCTTTCCCGTCAATATGAAGAGAGCCGTCCGCTTTGAATTTTTGGGAAATAAAATTGAGGAAATTTCAGAACTGCCGATAAAAATTGAGGACGAAAAAACCGCCAAAGAAATCTTAAAAAAGAAATTAAAATCCCAAAAATTATTTTCCGATTTAAAAGGGCTGAGACCAGGAGATTATTTGGTTCATTTAGACCATGGGATAGCTCCATTCTCTCGAATCGAGAAAATCCAAATTCCAAATGGGGCCCAAACGAAGTTTGGGAGGGTGGCGGGTCGGGACGCGAGAGCCTCCCGCGAAGCGGGAGCTCCTGTCCTTGGGTTGGATTCCAAATTCCAAAACTATTATATTTTAGAATACGCGGCTGGGGATAAGCTTTATGTGCCAGTTGGCTTGGAAAGAAAATTATCAAGGTATGTTGGTTTTGTTGACCCAAAAATTTCCAGGTTGGGTTCTTCTGTCTGGCAAAGAACAAAGAAAAAAATAAAAGAAGATTCAGAGAAATTTGCCAAAGAACTTCTGGAAATTTATGCTCAGAGGGAAGTTGTGACGCGACCGCCTTATTCAATAGATTCAGATATAGATAAGCAATTGGCTTCTGACTTTGCTTTTGAAGAAACTCCAGACCAGATTCAGGCGATAGAAGACATAAAAAATGATTTAGAAAAAGAATTGCCGATGGACAGAATTGTCTGCGGTGACGTTGGCTTTGGAAAAACAGAAATTGCTTTAAGGGCCATGGTCAAAGCATTAAATTCAGGGTTACAAGCGGCAATGATTTGCCCGACCACCATTTTAGCCAATCAGCATTTCCAAAATTTTAAAGAGAGGGTGAAAAATTTACCGATTAGAATAGCTATGTTATCAAGATTACAATCGAAAAAAGAACAAAAAAGAATCATTGAAGCTTTAAGAGGTGGAGCAATTGATATTGTCGTTGGCACTCACCGGCTTTTATCAAGAGACATTACCCCCCACCTTTTTCAAAAAGGTGGAGGGTCGGGACTTTTAGTGATTGATGATGAACAAAAATTTGGGGTGAAACAAAAAGAAAAATTTAAAAAAATAAGAGCTTCTTTGGATGTTTTATCTCTTTCAGCCACTCCAATTCCTCGTACGCTTTATCTGTCTTTATCTTCTTTGAAAAATATCAGCTTAATTCAAACTCCGCCTGTTGGTAGGTTGCCGGTCAAAACTTTTATTTTGCCATTCTCTGAAAAAACAATTAAAGAGGCAATCAAAAATGAGATTAAAAGGAAAGGTCAAATTTATTATCTACATAATCGGGTAGAAACAATTCAAGCTGTCAAAAAATTTTTGGAAAATTTACTTCCCAAAGCTAAGTTTGGCATAGCTCACGGCAGATTAAATGAAAAGGAGTTAATTAGAGTGATGGCTGAATTCCAAGACAAAAAAATAGATATATTAGTTGCCACGACTATTATTGAAAATGGTTTGGATTTGCCCAACGTTAATACTCTAATTGTGGCTGACGCCACGCATTTGGGTTTAGCGCAGGCTTATCAAATTCGCGGCAGAATCGGCCGCTCTCATATCCAAGCCTTTGCTTATTTTTTATATAGCAAACGGCTTTCAGAAAAAGCTAACATTAGGCTAAAAGCCTTAAAAGAAGCTGAAGAATTGGGCTCCGGTTATAAAATTGCTTTAAAAGATTTGGAAATCCGGGGAGCCGGCAATATCTTGGGCAAAGAACAATCAGGGAACATAAACTCAGTTGGTCTCAACCTTTATTGTCAAATTTTATCTGAAGCAATTGAGAAAATGAAGACGAAATGATAAAGTAATAAAATGGCTGAAGAAATAAAAACAGTTAAGATTGAGAATGAAAATTATCCAAAACCGCTGAAAGAAATAAAAGATGCGCCAAAGGTTCTTTATTGTATAGGAAGTTTACCTAAAAATGATGAAAAGAATTTTGCCATAGTTGGAACAAGAAGATTTTCTCCTTACGGTAAGCAGGTGACTTTGGAAATTGCCGGTGATTTGGCAGAAGCCGGATTAACCATTGTTTCAGGATTGGCGCCCGGCATTGATACTTTCGCTCACCAGGCAACATTGGAAAGAAAAGGAAAAACAATTGCAGTTTTGGGAACCGGTCTTGACGAAAAAAGCATTTATCCAAAAGAAAACATTAAACTGGCAAAAAAAATTGTTGAAACTGGCGGTTGTCTCATTTCTGAATATCCAATAGGAACCAGCGGCACGCATTTTACCTTTCCTCAAAGAAATCGAATTGTTTCTGGTCTTTCTCTCGGAGTTTTAGTAGTAGAAGCAAAGCAAAAATCCGGCGCCTTAATTACCGCCAATCTCGCTTTTGAACAAAAACGAAAAGTTTTCGCTGTCCCCGGACCAATTCATTCTTTAAACTCAAAAGGCTGTCATTATTTAATCAAAAAGGGGGCAAAATTAGTAGAATCAGCCAATGATATTTTAAAAGAACTAAATCTCAATCTATTGATTTACGAAATCAATAGGATTGCAGGGGGCGAAAATGAACAGGAAAATTTAATTTTAGATACCTTGAAAGAAGAAGCGTTATACATTGATAAAATTATTGAAAGAACAAAGCTTTCAGCCGCCAATGTGGCCGGCTCTCTTGCAATTTTGGAAATAAAAGGTAAGGTAAGAAACTTGGGGGGAAACATCTACGCGCTGGCGCGCTAAACTTTCAATTATCAATTTTAAATTTTCAATGAATCTTATTATCGTTGAGTCACCCACGAAGGGTAATACTATAAAAAATTTTTTAGGGCCTGATTATAAGGTTCTTTCTTCCTATGGTCATATTAGAGATTTGCCAAAAGGCGAGTTGGGAGTGGATACTGAAAATGATTTTGAGCCGAGATATGTCATTCCGACAAAATCAAGGAAGGTTATTAATTTATTAAAAAGCGAAGTCCAGAAATCCCAATTGACAATTCTGGCTACCGACGAAGACAGGGAGGGAGAAGCGATTGCCTGGCACCTATCCCAGGCTTTAAATCTTAATGGCGGAATACCATATAAGAGAATTGTTTTTCACGAAATTACCAAATCGGCAATTGAGGAAGCCCTAAAAAATCCGCGGAAAATTGATTTGGATTTGGTTGACGCCCAGCAGGCAAGAAGAATTTTAGACCGGCTCGTCGGCTATAAATTATCGCCCTTTTTATGGAAAAAAGTGGCGCGAGGTCTGTCGGCAGGCAGGGTTCAATCAGTCGCGGTTCGTCTAGTAGTTGAAAGAGAAAAAGAAATACAAAGCTTCATCCCTCAAGAATATTGGAGTATTGAATCTCTATTCAATAAGTTCACTGCCTTACTTGTTAAAAAAGATGGAAAGGTAATCCCGAAATTCGGAATTAAAACAAAAAAGGAGGCAGATAAAATTATTAAAGATTTAAAGGACGCCGAATATAAAGTGGCAAATATTGAAAAAAAGGAGGTTAAACGGAATCCTCTGCCGCCGTTTACCACTTCTACTTTACAGCAGGAAGCGTGGCAGAAATTCCGTTTTCCGGCAAAATTTACAATGCGAATTAGCCAGAACCTTTATGAAAAAGGCCTTATCACATATCACCGAACGGATTCTTTAAATCTTTCTGATTTATCTTTGTTTGCCGCCAAGAAATTTATCACTAAAAATTACGGCAAAAATTATTGGGCCGGATTTTTGCGAAAATATAAAACTAAAACTAAAGGGGCTCAGGAGGCCCACGAAGCTATCCGTCCCACTTATCCTAATAAAACTCCCGAGGCACTAAAAACCGACCTGGATGAGCAAGGTTTCCGGCTTTATGATTTAATCTGGCGGAGGTTCATTGCCTGCCAGATGAGTCAAGCCATTTTTGATTCTACAACGGTTGACATTGCTGCGAAAAAATACACTTTCCGTGCCACGGGTCAAATTTTAAAATTTGACGGATTTTTAAAAGTTTACCCGCTCAAATACGAAGAAACAGAACTGCCTGAATTAAAAGTTGATGAAACTTTAGAGTTGCTCAAATTAATCCCATCTCAACATTTTACCCAGCCGCCGCCGCGATACAATGAAGCGAGCTTGATTAAGACGTTGGAGGAAAACGGAATCGGCCGTCCTTCAACCTACGCCCCTATTTTATCCACTATTCAAGAAAGGAATTATATTGAAAAAGACGAAAATAAAAAATTTCGTCCAACCGAGATTGGCACCGTTGTTAATGACCTCCTGGTAGCTCATTTTCCGGAAATTGTAGATATAAAATTTACCGCCGGAATAGAAGAAGATTTAGATAAAGTTGCCCGGGGCCAAAAAAAATGGGTTCCGCTTCTCAAAGAATTTTACGCGTCATTTGAAGAAAACCTTAAAAAGAAATACCTGGAAGTTTCAAAAAAAGACATTACCGAAAAGCCAACTGAAAAAATTTGCCCAAAATGCAAAGCTCCCCTTTTAATTAGATTGGGTAAATACGGCAGATTCTATGCCTGTTCAAAATTTCCCAAATGTAAATATACTGAATCTTTAGAGAAAAACACTTTAGGAGTAAAATGCCCTAAATGCGAAAAAGGAAAGATTACTGAAAAACGAACTAAAAAGAGGAAAATCTTTTACGGTTGTAATCAGTGGCCTAAATGCGACTTTGCCTTATGGGATAAGCCCACCGGTGAAAAATGCCCAAAATGCGGCTCCCTTTTGATGGAAACTAAACGAAAACAGATAAAATGCTCTAATAAGGAATGTAAATTTGAATTGAAAAAAGAGTAAAAATTTGATAAAATTGAAACATAAGGGCGAGTGGCGGAATGGCAGACGCACAGGTTTCAAAAACCTGCGAGAGTAATCTCATGAGAGTTCGACTCTCTCCTCGCCCACACAGTAGGAATTTTTGCCTAAAGAAGCAAATTACTTCCTCGTACACCTTTAAGATCAATAGTTATAAGCAAAAAAGAAACATGAAAAATCGGGGAAAACAATTAGACCTACTTGTTACCTTTTCGCTGTTTATCATAAGCGCTTTCGTTTCTTTTAAACTTAATTTAAAACCTCTTACCGGCTCTTTTTTGTATTTATTAATTCCCTCAATTTATCTCTCATTAAGAGAAAGAAAGAACTATAAAAAGATTTTCTGGGCGGTTTTGCTCTTGGGTGGAGTTCTGGGATTTGTATTTGATTTTATTGAAACATTCAACAAAGCATGGATTACAAGTCGTCTTGTTTTGCCCTGGAAGATTTTTGGAGTTTTATCCATTGATGACCTTATCGGATTTTTATTAATGACGCTTTTAATAGTTGTTTTCTACGAACACTTTATTGATGACGAGAAAGACAGACGCATATCACCGCATCTGATTCCCACTCTTATCCCTAGTTTATTAATAGCTTTGTCTATTATAATTTTCTTTCCATTGAGACCAGATATTTTTAACGTGCCATATGCATATTTATATGGCGGGATAGCTGTAATAGCTTTTCCTATTTTCTATTGTATTAGACGACCAAAAT
>Ga0315284_10000741_pt1 | contig 44846 bp, 51 predicted proteins | sample YL17G09_16_MG_FD_203696 | JGI IMG/M metagenome (GOLD analysis project Ga0315284, IMG submission 203696) | Sediment microbial communities from Yellowstone Lake, YNP, Wyoming, USA - YL17G09_16 | ecosystem: Environmental > Aquatic > Freshwater > Lake > Sediment | place: USA: Wyoming | collected...
GTGCTGGTGCTGGGCGACAGCGGTGTCGGCAAAACCTCGCTAGTGCGACGCTATGTAAAGGGTGAATTCAGCATGGATTTCATTACGACAATGGGTGTCGATTTCCACATGAAAACTGTTAAAGCCAAGCAGCCAATCAAGCTAACTATTTACGACGTGGCTGGACAACGACGGTTTCGAAAAATCGTTTATCAATACTTTAGAGGAACCAATGGCACTTTGATTGCTTTTGAGCGAGGAGATGCAGAGGGTTTCGCTGCGATTCGACAGTGGCTAGAGATGGCCCGCAGCTATGCTAGCGATGTGCCGGTGGTACTGGTCGAGACCAAAAGCGATGTCAGCCAAGAGCTCTCTGCTGTCAGCCAAGCTGAGATTGATCAGTTGTGCGCAGAGCTGGGCTGCCAGTGTGTGCAGACCTCGGCCAAGAGCGGGGACGGTGTAGAGCAGGCATTCAAGCTACTGATTGACCTGATGCTGGAGAACCTGGCCAAGCACGGCCACGCAACGCGCGATCTGCTGTCCAACAGCGGCATGGACGATGTGGTGATTCTCGGATCCTCCTCCTCAGCAGCCAAACCGAGTTGCTGTTATTAAACTGTACATCGAAATGTTGCGCATCCTCGTTGCCGGGCTTACAGATGCGCTGTCGCCACGGCGGCTGACAATGATCTGGCACGACAAGGTGATCATGTCCAAGCTGCGCAAGACATGGCTGCTCAACATGTGTCTCTTTCTCGGTAGCCTGCTGTTTTTTGAGCAGGGCTTGATGCGCGGCCTCTCGTACATTCTCGAAGCGGAATCACTAACTTCTAACGCATTTCGCTATGCTTACTATTTCACATTTCTCTATCCGGTCTATTTCATTACTCTCTTGCTCAATGGGCGCTGGTACTCGAGGGTCGCGGAGCAGGCGCTGGCCAAGAGGGCGGGGGAGATTGCGCGGGCGAACCTAACATCGCATCAGCGCGGCCGTGCCACTCAGCGGCTGCACAGCCGGCAAAGCGGCCTAGCGCAGCTGACAGGCGAGTTGTACCGCCTGATCTTTGGCTTTGTCTACCTGGCACAGAGCGCGCTGGTGAGCCGGCTGCCCTTTGTCGGCGGCTTGGCGCTGTTTGCGTGGCTCGCCTTCATGTACAGCCTCTACGCTTTCGAGTATGTGTGGTCGCTGCTAGGCATGACGCAGCAGCAGCGCCTCGCCTACTTTTCAACACACTGGCTCTACATGCTTGGCTATGGAGCCCCTCTGGCCCTGAATATGATGTTCTCGCCGCCACTGGTACGCGATGGGCTGTTTGCGATCACGTTTCCCCTGTTCATCATCAACTCGATCTGGGCCAAACCGGTCAAGCTGCCAGAGAATTCACGGCTACGCCAACGGATCAATCCCTTCTGGCTGTCGCAGCTCTGCTCAACGCCGCTGATCAAGCGTGGAATTGGGGACTTGTATCGCGCCGCTGTGCGCCTCCTGCTGTGCTGCGGCTCTGCCCTGCGCTGGCTGCGAGGCAAGTAAACATGCTTTATTGCGATGTCAGAGAGTATGCAATAGCTGCCGACATTGTTGCCACAAGTGTGAGCAACATGATTGCCATGTGGAGTATCAGCAGCGCAAAGCAGACGACAAACACTGGGTGCAGCGATGAGTTGGGATCGCAGCCGCCGCCGGAAAGTAGCACGAGAACAGCGTTGATCATGCACAGTGCCATGACGAGCAGCAGTGCCGCTTGTAGGGCCGATTGGCCAAAGGTCAGCATCATCCAGCGCATCAGCGCCAAGTCGAGCAGTGAAACAATAATAAACACGAGACACTCGAGCACAGTGCGCATGTTGATCATGGCTCTTTTATTGTTCTGTAACTTTGGCTGCAATGACAACGAGAATGGTCAGCAATGTGAAAATAACAACAATTTTCGCCAACCACTTGGGCATGCAGAAAGAATTTGAAAACAAACAGATAATGTTTGCTGGCTGTTTTGCGATCTGCAGATTGGTGGGGTTGATTGGGATGATGGGACGGATGGGTGTCAGAGCGGTAAAGGGAGGTTCAAACTCTGGCCACGGCGGCTGCACCACGGGAAGCCGGGGATGACTGTAGGCTGGCGGCAGCTGCAGCGGCAGCGCGATGCTGGTGGGGACGCGAGGCGTCTCCGCAAGGCAGAGCTGGAAGCGCGTGGCCACTGTCAACGACAAGATCAAAGTGTTGTTCACTGCGGCGAGCGCGCCATCTACAGCTGTCTGGAAGAAGACCGAATTCACGCTGTAGTCAAACGCACCGCGGAGCACACTGGCCGAAAGTGGCTGTCCTGTAGCCTGGCCGTATCCCGGCTGTAGTGAAAACTGCAGCGGCAGCACAGTGTCCGGAGGTCCAATGTGCACGCGAGGGCTCGGCGGCGACCGGCCGACCAAGTGGCCCGTCGGCAGCAGCTGCAGCGTAATAGTGTCACCGTAGGATACTAGCTTGGGATTTCCATCGTCGCCGCTTGGCACCGCGCCGCTCGCATCGAGAATGCGGAAGCGCGAAGCGTGCTGGGCGCTGCGCGCCAGGTTCGATCCGCTCACCCAGGCCGTCTCGGTGCGCAGGCACACAGGGAAGCCGTAAAACACTGGGAACAAACGCACACTCATCCTTGTTTACTAGCTGTGAGAAAAGGATACACCACTTAGTACACAAGGCAGATAGAGCAGCCAGTTGTCCATAACTTTGGAGCGCGTCCATTTCCCAACCACGTAGGTGTTCAGCGTCAACTTGGATACCATAGCTACTAATCCAATCATATGAGCACATCAAACTTAAACTCGCTCATGGAGTGATTTGGAAAAAGAACGATTCTTCGGGTACCATGGTGATTCTGAAAGCTTGATATCCCAAGGTTCCGATGCAGCATTCGACGAACTCGCTCTTTCACTTGATCCAGCTCGGCTGCGTTGACATACAGCGCCTCGAGCACTGGAGCTGTGCATCCCAACAGCGCAAAGTATACAGTGGTCCACGCGAGATCGCGCAGATTCTGCATCAATGCTTCTTTTTATTGGAGATCAGACTGAAGAAACTTAAACCAGTTTTCCTTGCTGTAGACACGGCCGCCAAAAGGTCCTAATCTTTCACAACGAAAATAGATCTGTCTGCTATTGGAAGCATCAATAGCATAATTAAGAGGCCAGACTGTCCCTCTGTTAATTGAGAATTCAAATTCATAATGGGATTTTGTTGGGAAATAAATTCCTCTCGAGCCACTCTGCACATCCTCGAAATGTCTCAGCCCCAGATGTTGTTTCAGCGTTTGACGCACACGCTCTTTCGCTTGATCCAGCTTGGCAGCGTTGTAATAGAGCGCTTCGAGCACTGGGCTGGTGCAGCCTAACAGGCCGAAATAAACTGTAGTCCAAGCCAAATCGCGCAGATTTTGCTTTGTCTCTTTGCGCGCAATGTGGTTTATGGGCATTCCTTTACTCTAAAGCCTCTTCTTCTGCAAGTTCGGGCCACATGAGCCAGAGAAATTCGGATGAATCGTCATCGCTGCGCAGGCACTGGCCGCCGCTGACGTGCTGCAGGCAGGAGCCCTGCTTGTGCAAAATGGCTGTGCGCTCCTGACCCCGAGAGACGCACCCGCCGTCGCGGAGCAGGCGAAGCGCGCTGCTCACAATGCAGTTCTTGTCTGCAAAGGCCTCTAGACACTCGCGCTCAAACCAGATTTCTTTGAAATGACCATCTGGCAAGTGTGCAAACGAGTGTAGGCCAAATAGGCCGAGAGCAGAGGGATTCATAAGAATGGCTTCGTTGATGCTGTACGCCTCGGGGTGCCTGTGCCGGCTCACCAGCTCCTGCCAGCTGGGAAGTCGCCTGGAACTATCGCGAAATCTCATATTTCCACAGCCAATCAGCAGCACTGTCTCTCCTTGGAATTCTCGCAGCTGTACAATATCTTGTTTCTCAAATATTTCGATTTGCACCTCTGTCGCTGTGTTGACACTGAGCAGAGAGCCCGGCTGCACGCCAGCTCGCAGCGCTGCAGTCAGCGTATTCTCGAGCTCGTACAAATGACAAAACATTTCATTGAGAAACACAGTGCTCTTGAGCGCCTGAGACATTCTCGCCAAATCAATTGAAATACGAGAGTCGTATCAGACAGGGCTAGCTCAATTCTTGGCCTGGGCAAAGCAACAAGAACAACAGACGGGCAAAAATGCCACGTCGCACATGGATGCGGACGTATTTGGTTTTGGCATTGCGCTGTGACGGACGGATCACCGACGCGCTCGTAGTGATGTGGCCATTGACAACGATTACCAAAGTGAAGAACAACTTGCTTGAAACTTGGCACACGTCCTTCTTTGAGCTTTGTTGCTTTTGGGGACCAGCGTACACAGCACACAATGCCGATCATTGTCTTGTGGTCGAAGCGTGGTACCAACACGGAAAACTCCACAGACGTGCAACAGAGGGCCCAGCACGAAAACAACAAGGATTGAAAGAGTGGTGTTCAGAAGGATTTGGAATCGCCATTATTGGTTTCGGGAATTTTCCTAAATATTCCTTGACGCCAAAATAAATTCAACATTTTGAAATTTTATGTCTTTAACCTGGTTAATAGCTATCGAAAAGCAAAAATTTCGTGTTGCATTCGTGAGCCCAAGCGTGACTGGCCCAGGTTGACACCATCAGGCCCTGGATGTTGATGTACTGCTTCTGCTCTGTGACGAGGGTGTAGACATAGACTGGCCGATCGAGACGGATTTTCTCAACGCCGGCTGTATCGAGCAACACTTCTGGAAACGTCTCGCGTCCACCAAGCAGCAATGGGTGGCCTTCGCGTATCAGCAGGTCCTGGCTCGGCTGGCTGCGCCCGAGGGCCGACGCCCGGATCCGAACAAAGTGCCGGCTGGGAACCTTGATCCGAATCAACTGCTCGATGCGAACAGGCTGGTTGTTGTGGCCCTGCAGGAGGTTGCTGCGGGTCAGCCGCTCGATTGGCACTGAGCAGCCGCTCATCAGCACAACAGCGCTCCCCTCTGCCACGCAAGGGCACACCATCTCGGTGATGCGAATAAAGCCATTTGGGCCGCTGGGATTTGCCAGCCAGCCGGCGTCCGCGGCGTTGGCATTGACCGAGGCACCAAAGGGAACGAAACTTGGGGTTGGGAATCCACCACTCCCCCCGCCACCTCCGCCCGTGGTCTGCGGGTCAGTACTCGTTCCTGCCCCACCGCCGCCTCCCCATAAACCACCTCCGCCACCACCACCCGCGCCAAGTCCATTAATCCCACCATTTCCATTAATTCCAGCAGTTCCTGGGAAAAAACCACTCCCTCCCAAACCAGCGGCTGTTTGAGTGCCCTTTTTGCCACCAAGGTTGCCGCCGGCGCCATCTTGGCCACTGTCTCCTCCTCCGCTTCCTCCAGAATTGGGGTTGCTGCCTGCGCCGCCTCCTCCGCCGGCAACAATAATGAAATCGCCTGTGCTTGTATAAGCACCCGAGACAGCAACAAAGCTTCCGGCTCCTCCATTTCTTCCAGCTGAACCGCCAACGCCGCCATTCACCAAGCCGTTACCATCTCCAAGATTTCCTCCAGGGAAGACATCCAATATTGTTCCTGCAGACACGAAGAATACTCCCTCTGCGTATCCTCCTTTGCCACCCAAAGCTGCAGATCTTCCATTGGCTCCGTAGCATTCGATCTTCACGCAATTGGACCCCTGCGGTACCTCATAGGTTTGCACTGTTGGACTGTAACCAAAGTCAGGCATGATTGTTTTAACAATAGGAGTTTAATTTATTTCCAGCGAATGATTGGCTTGGCCCACGCGATCGAGCCTAAAAGCTCTGGCCACAGAGTTTGGACACTCTCCCATTTCGTTTTTCCTATAGATTGTTTCACTTGATTCAGCGCTTTGATGCCTCTCTGAATGTGAAACCACTCGAGGGCGAGCTCTGGATCACTGGGGCAGACGAGGTCCAGTGGGGACTCGGGTGGCGGCTCGGTGCCGAGCGCAGAGCGGGCGCGGAGGTAGGCCACGCGGCGAGAGGCAGTGCGCGCCGAGGCGCCCTCGGCATAGAGGTCGCGCAGGCCCTCGAGCCACATTGGGCAGGTGCCCGGCTTTCCCGGGTAGCCAATGTTGTGATCAAAGAGGCGCTGAATGCCCGGCTGCGCCAGCTGCAGGTCGGCCAGGCTCTGGCCGCAGACATAGCAGAAATCAGTGCTGCACGCTGTGCAGTGCATATGCGTGCAGGCTAGATTCTTGACCCAGCGGTGCCCGCAGCTCGGACACAGCACGCTGTGCGCCTCGAGCAGCGCAGCTGAAATCGCTTTCCTGGCCTGTGCCAGTTCCCCAGTGCACTGGTTGCAGTTGGCCGAGGCGGGCCAGGAAGAGTTGTGTTTCGCAGCGCAGCTGGTGCAGAAATTGGCGTTACACGCAGCGCACCGCACCACTTGGCCGCGCCGCAGCGGCCAGCACTCATCTGCGATCCAGACTATATCGCCGCAGGCTGGACACTCGACGCAGCGCTCGCCCAGTGCCCGCCGAACGTTGAGCCTGGCCAGCGTAGCGGCCTGCGCGGGGCTCATCACAGCGCGCAGGTCGGCCGAGTGCACTGGGGCTGTGCAGCTCTCAAGTGGGCAGCGGATGACCAAGCTCTGCTGCCCCAGCTGCGCTGACAGATAGCCAGCGAAACAATCCTGCTCAATTCCGTGCCCCGCAAGGCAGTGCACATAAAACTGCTGCGAGACAGCACCGCACCAGGGCAGAGAACAGGGTGGCTGCTCAATTCGAAATAAAGAAAAGAAATCATCACCAGGGCTGTCATCTTCCATGTTTGCTGATTTAAACTAGTGACGCGGCTAGTCAATTTTTGAAAACAAGATTTAATTAAGTTAAAATTTTCATTTCGTATGGCGAGATGATGTTGGCATAGTGCTGCGGCTGGAGGCGCTCCGAGGAGGGCAGCGCGAGGCAGCGCTGCGCCACGAGCAGGCCGAGCCACGGTGCGAGCCGCACGCCATTCTGCTCGGCGAACCACCGGGCCAGCCGAAGGTGACAAAGCTCCATTGCTGAGAAGCTGTGCAGCGCAACGAGCTGCTGCAGGCGCTCGACGCAGCGCACAAAGCACAGTCCCGGGAAACCCCTCGTATTCAGATAGTGCTCAAAGACAGCATCCATCTCAGCACCGGATCGCGAAAACAAATGTCCCAGCTCCTTAGGACCTTTCTTCTGCACATGCCGCTCGAGGCCGTGGTTGAGCATCCACACAATGAAATATTTTTACATTAATTAAAGCAACCTGAAATAAATCTTATTTCATGAAATGATTCATTTATTTTAAACTAGGGTCAGCTTAAATAGTTTTCCTTTGAAATTTCAATGAAATCTCACGAAATAAAACTAGGGTCACGTTAAATGGTTTTCTTTATGAAATTTCATTGAAATATTTCTTTGACCAATTAGCATTGAATCTCAAAACTGCATTTAAAATTTTTTGAGTCGACAAAAATTTTAAGGTCCAACTTTTTTTAAAATGCAATTTTTAAAGTTCAAGCTATTTTGCAGCAATAATTTCAAATGAAATTTCATTAAAGAAAAACATTTAACGTGGCCCTAGTTTTATTTCGTGAAATTTCAGTGAAATTTCAAAGGAAAAATTATTTATGCTGACCCTAGTTTAAAATAAATGTATTATTTCATGAAATTGTTTAGTTGTTAGTGAAATCTTTCGTAGCGCGTGCGCTCTGCATCTGCCTCTGCGATGCGGGCTTCGAAATCTGACTGGAATTCGCCAGCGTCTGTGCTCTCCCAAATCAGCCAAAACATCTGGCCATTGTGTTTCCATCGCTTGAAAAGACCATCGTCGGCATTGATTTTCCATACAAAGTGATACCAGTTGTTGCAAAAGTTCTCGTCGCATTTTGTAAACAGCAATAATTCCCGTCCGTATCCATACTGCGTTGGCTCAAAGCACTGGCCTTTGCGAAAGACAACTTCATCAAACTGCTCTCCCACTCCTGTTTGATAGCGTTTCAGCAAAGTGTCTTCTTTTTCCTCTGTCCATCCACTGGCTAGCAAGCCGAGCTTCAGAAAAGCCCAAAGAGCATCTGTTTTGTCAAGAGACATTGTGAGACAATGGACGTTTATATTTTTAAAGCCTTTTCTAATCATAAAACAATGCCCTTGAAAATGTAGACGATGCGGTCGGTCCAGTACTTGCGCATCTCTTTGCTGTGCTTGGAGTCGGGCCTGCTGTTCTTGGCATCAAACTTGAGCTGGCGCTTCAGCAGCCGGTACGCAACGCCAGCGCGGCTGTTGGCCTGCTGCTGGATCTGCGTGCGCGCTTGCGCCTCATTGTCCAGGTGCAGCAGGCGCATCACGACGGCCAAGAGATTGGCGTCAACGCGGTGTATGCTGTGCTTCTGCTCGGGAATGTAAAAGTCGACCGGCTCGTTGCCTCCGGCGCACACCCACGGGTGCTCGGCGATCTGCGTTAGCGTCATACGGCGCGCTGGGTCCAGCTCGAGCATGCCCTGGAGCAGATCCTTGCATGCGGGGTCGACGTAGGCGGGAAGCTTGGGGAACTTATGCCGCAGCGTCTTCTGCACGGCCGCGATCTCGGCTCCGGTCTTGCCGTCAAACGGCATAAAGCCGGTGAGCATTGTGTACAAGATCACGCCGAGGCTCCACACATCGACCTCGGGCCCATTGTAGGCGCGCAGGCCGACAATCTCCGGGCTCGAGTAGTTCAGTGTGCCGCACCACGAGTTGAGGCGGCGCTCGCTGTCAAACAGGTTCGCAAAGCCAAAGTCCATCAGCTTGATGCGCCCATCAAACGTCACCATGATGTTCTCTGGCTTGAGGTCGCGGTGCACCACGAAGAAGGTCTGCAGGTAGCCAACCGCCGAGACGATCTGGCGGAACAGATCGCGGCTCGTCGCCTCGCTCAGGAAGCTGTTGGTGATGATCTTGTCAAATAGCTCCTGGCCGGGCACAAACTCGAGCACCATTGCCACTGTATCGTCGTCGAGCGCGATCGCCTCGTGGCACGTCACGATGTTGCGGTGCTTGAGCAGCTGGTGGATGGCAATCTCGCGCTGCAGGTAGAACACATCGCTCTCGTCCTCGCAGTGCACCAGCTTCAGCGCGTAGATCTCGCCGCTCTCTGGGTCCAACGCTTTGTACACTTTGCCGAAAGCACCCTCGCCGAGCAGCTTCTCAATGCGGTAGCCCACCAGCTCGGCCGGCAGGTTCCGCGGCTCTGGCGACGAGTCCGAGTCCGAGTCCTCTTCGGGCTTGGCTGTCGCTTTCTTGACGCTCATTTCTTTTCTATCGCTTGTTTATTAATAGCCATGGGCAATAAAGTGACCTGTGGTGAGAAGCTGATTTGCATTAGCGGAAATGCTGGAAATCGCAGCAAGGCTCCCTACTATTATGCGAGCAACTTTCGCGAGGATGCTGGGCCGGCTGCGTTCCGCCGCGTGATCTACACCTCGCCACACCTGATGCAATGGGTGCGCATGTCGCTCAAGCCAGGCGAAGAAATTGGCCTCGAGACGCACAACGATGTGGACCAATTTTTCTTGGTTGCATCGGGCTCTGGCAGAGCCCAAGTTGGCAACAACTACTTGCCTTTGCAAGCCTACTCTGTCGTCATCGTGTCCAAGGGCACGCAGCACAATGTGACTGCGGGCGAAGCGGGGCTGGTGCTCTACACCATGTACACGCCGGCCGAGCACGAAGATGGCCTCGTGGAGCTCGACAAGCCACAGGCCTGATCGAGGCGAGTTTGCAATAAAGTTAATCAACGGTAACTCGCCTGGCTTTTCATGATCCACCTCATACGGCATGCACCCAAGGCGTGGGACAATGGACGCGGGCCGCCGGCGGGCTGGAGCAGCAGCGCCGGCGCGAGCCACGATCCGCCATTGACGCCGGAGGGCCAGCGCAAAGCGGCAGCGCTGGGTGAGCGTCTCGCTGCGCAGGAAGACGAGCCAGCCATGGTGCTCTGCTCCCCGTTCCTCCGCTGCCGCGAGACCGCTGAGCTGATGGCCGGCCGGCTATCTAGCGAGCAGCAGCCAATGGTGTGCCCGCTGCTGCGCGAGTACCTCGGCAACTGGGCCGGTCGCGAGTCTGAAATCGACCTGACCCTGGACACCGTGCGCTCGCTCGGCTCTGCGGACATTGTGGTCGAGAGCTGGGCCGAGTTTGCCAATCGGACCGACAATGCAGCAGCATTTCTTGCTTTCACTTTGACAAACTTTGCCGGCGGCAAGTCCATTTGGGCCGTCACGCACGCCACCGTCATGCGTCGAGTGTACCGGCGCCTCCAGCAAATGGGCTATCCTGTAGCTATGCATTTTCAAGATTAAAGAAACATTTTCATGAAATAAGTAGTTCTTTTGTAACCAAGGGCAGCCTAATTTATTTTCATATGAAATTTCAATGAAATTTTCATGAAATAAAACTAGGGTCAGCATAAATTGTTTTCTTTATGAAATTTCGTTCTGAAATCTTTGACTCAAACGGCTCGGATTCCAAAAATTGTATTTTTAAAAAGTTGGGCCTTAAAATTTTTGGCCGACCAAAAAATCTTTAAATGCAAGTTTGAGAGTCAAGGCTACTTATTTAATGAAATATTTCATGGAAATTTCAAAAGAAAATCATATAACGTGACCCTAGTTCTATTTCTTGAAATTTCCTTGAAATATCAAAGGAAACGACCTAGTTTAAAATAGAGATTAATTTATTATTTTCCTGTTAATTTCAAATCTTTGCTATCTGAGCGTGAGGAACCAAGCCCGCAGCACGGAGCTCTTTGCTCAAGTTGCTGAGCCACCAGGGCCGCGCTAGGTTGCCCTTGGCTGTGCGCTTGCGAATTCCCTGCTGATAGATGCAAATTTTTGCCTTGGTCACTTTCACCACAATCCCCAAGAGGCCCGCCTCAAAGTCAAAGAATGAGTTCACCGTCGCCCTAGCAGTGTCGGCAGCGCCGGGGCGATTCGCTACGCAGAGCAGCCAGCGCTCCATCTGTTGTATTTCTCTAATATTTATTTCTTCGTCCCATAACTATTTTTATAGTTAAGGGCAAGCTGGATTAATACAGGCTCAACTGCCAATTGAGTCACGGCGACGTAGCGCAGAGGCAGCGCATCAGGCTCATAGCACAGAGAGGCTGTAAACAACCGATGTTTGTTTCGAGTAACCTGGGGGTCGTGAGATCGAAGCTCACCGTCGCCTTCTTTTTTTGAACTCTGATGCAAGTGGTTTTATTTGGGCTCTGCAAGAGCAATGATGCCGCAAGCGATGCGGCTTCCCGAGTGCCCTGTTGTGCCGCTGTCTGGCCAAGAGCCGCGGCCCAGATCGTCGGCGTTGGCGTGCAGCACCAGCCCTCGGCCCAGGATGTGTGCTACTTGTATCTTGGCGACTAGGCGCTGGCGTACTCTGCCGTTTTTGCTCAAAACATTTCCCAAATCACCCGTGTGTCTTTCGGAAGTCATTCGTCCACCGTGACGATGTGGCTCAAGAGAAAAGTGCGGACCCATGCTTTCGCAGCCCTGGCTCATGTCTCCAAACTCGTGCACGTGTAGGCCGTGCAAGCCGTCAGTTACACCGCGCAAATTGCACTCTATCACTGCCAGCTCCCCTCTTTGAGTAAAGACCACAGTTCCCGCTATGTTATTTCCCGTTAAAGAAGCAATCGCACGCATGACGCATATACATTGACATAGAAAAAGAAAGGTGTTATTCTTTGAAATCTCCAGTGGCAACGGATTGCCTGGCATAGTCCTCGTCAAACTTGAAGAGCTCGCCAAACTTTTTGACCGAGGGCAGCCAGTCGGCCTGCTCTCGGCAGCGCTCGTACGCGGCATAGGCCTGGCCAAAGAGCTCGTTCGCGGTCGACTGCTTGGCCTCGTTGGCCGCCTTCCAGAGGTTGAAGTAGCCCTTCATGAGGATCTCGTCGATGGCGTAGCTGTAGTGCGACGCGTCCTCCGAGACAAAGCTCTTGCGCTGGATAGTCTGCGCCGCCTTGGCCCAGAAGATGGCACGGTCCCAGTCCTTGACGCGCGTGGCCAGGTCGGATAGGCCGATCACTGGCGAGCGCCAGCCAGCGTCGAGCTGGAACGCCTGCAAATAAGCATTGCGTGCATTGTCGTAGAGCTTGGTGACGCGCTTGGCCATCTCGAGCACTGCTGGTTCGTCCGGCTCGCGCTGCTGGCGACGCAGAGTTTCGATCTCAGCCTTGACGCGCTGCTGCTCGGTGTCGGCGCGCTTGACCCAGATCTGCGCGATGAAGCAGGCACTCAGAGAGCGGCGCGAGGTCAGCGAGTATTCCATCAGAAGGTGCTTAGCAAGCACCTTGAGCCCGCTGGCCTCAAAGTTCGAGTAGTAGAGCTGCCGGCCCAGGTTGTGCAGCATCTGCGCATTGTGCGGGTGCTGCGCCACATCGATTGCCACGCCGATCAGATAGCCGTCGCGGCTCTTGGCGCTCTGCCGGTAGTGGATCACATCGAGCGCCTGGATCGGCACCGTCGACATGCGGATCGCTGAGCTGGCCGTGCCGTCCACAGCATAGAGCTCCTCGTGCGTGACGCCCTCCCAGCGCTGCAGCTGGCGATTGTAGAAACGGTTCGCTGTCGCCACCGCCTCGGCCCGCGAACCCTCGAGCTTGTTGCTCAGCGTGTAAAAGAGCGAGTTCAGCCCGCTAGCCAGCAGCGAATTCAAGAAGGCCACGTCCAGCGAGTACACCTGGTCCGACGCATCGAGGTGCAGCTGCTGGTCGTGCTTGGCCAGCTTGGCCACAGCGTTGCGCGCAGCGGCAAAGTTGAAGCAGGTCACCCCCTGCCGGAACGGCAGCTTGGCCACGTCTTTGGGATCGGCGTACTTCTCGAGCAGCATGCGCGCGTCCAGCTTGCTCATCTTGGCCGAGTAGGTTCCAGCTGGGACTTGGTGCACCTCAAACCCGAGCTCGCGCGCCAGCTGCGCGGTGCCATCCGAGGAGCCCGTGTCGAGCAGTACCACTTGGCCGCCGCCGCGTAGGAAACCCTCCAGCGACTCGGCCAGCCGCGGCAGCGTGTTCTCCCCATCCTTGGCAATGATGCAGATGCTGAACGCTGGCTCTACATACACCACCTCTTCCAGCGGTGGAGGCACTTCCGTTGGCGGCTCAGACACTTCCGTTGGCGGCTCAGGCACTTCCGTTGGCGGCTCAGACACTTCCGTTGGCGGCTCAGACACTTCCAGCGTTTTCTCAGGCACTTCCGGCGTTTGCTCAGGCACTTCCGGCGTCTGCTCAGGCGAATTCGCGGGTGGGGGTGTTTGTTCCATGTCTATTATTTCGAATGAGGGAGATTCAGTCATGGATGTTCTTGGTTGACACAGAAATCAATATCTGCTCAAACATATCAATGACAACAAGAACTCTAGCTAGGGTCGCTGAGATTTCTGCTCTCGTGCCTATCGACGGGGCTGATCGCATCGTGCTGGCGCAATTTATAGACTCGGCCTGGGAGGTGATTGTCAGCAAGGCCGACCACGCGGTGGGCGATCGCGGCTGCTACTTTGAGCCGGACGCGTTCCTGCCCGAGGTGCCCGAGTATGAGGACCTGCGCAAATCGTCCTTCAGGACTTTGGCAGATGGCAAGACTGGTTTCTACGTGCGCACCATCAAAATGCGCGGAGTCTACTCGCAGGGATACTTTCTAAAGGCAGAGCGATTGCCAGCGGGTCCGCCGATGAACGAGCTGCCTCTGCACGCGGATCTCACGGCGGCGCTGGGCATCCAGCAGTGGCCCGAGCAAGTGTCACTGGGGCCAGAACAAGCTGGCCGATTTCCTGTATTCATTCCCAAAACCGATGAAGAGCGCATTGAGAATAGCGTCGGCAAGTACAAGCAGTGGCTGGCCGACGGGCTGTCCTTTGTCTGGACAGAGAAGCTAGACGGCACGAGTTTTACTGCGTTTGTCGATGTGAACGGAGAGTTTGGCTATTGCAGCAGGAATTTCCAACTCAAGGCTGCGGACAGCGATGGCCAACCCAGCGTCTATGCTGCAATCGTCAAAAAATACGAGCTGGAGAAGCGCTTGCGCGAGTATGGAAACGGCATAGCGATCCAGGGAGAAATCATTGGTCCGCGCGTGCAGGCCAATCGCTACCAGCGGCCCGATCACGAGCTGTACCTATTCACCGCGTGGGACATTGCGCAGAAGCGCCGCATCAACACGCAAGCTGTCGCTGAGCAGCTACAGCTGCCCACAGTGCCAGTCTACGCTGCTGAGCAACCGCTGACAGAGCGGGTTTCAGAGCTGCGCGCGCTGGCCGATGGACCGAGTCTGCTTCACCCCAAAGTTGAAAGAGAGGGCCTTGTGCTGCGCGGAGTACAGGATCCCTCAATCTCGTTCAAAGTCATCTCGCGCAAGTTTCTCAGCAATCAGAAATAAATTGGGATGTTTGATTACAAAGCATGAAGATCACGCTTTTTATAGATTCGCGGGGCCAGGTTGTGCGCACGACAACAGAGCCGTGGTCGGAAGAGGATGACGGCGACGTCGAACAGCATAGGCCGAGTGTGCCGTCGCCGCCTCAGCTGGTCCTCAATGAGGAGCAAAAGCGCTTCTTCACCAAGGCCAAAGCCAAGGGCGCGCATCCAGTCTGGAGCAAACTAGAGTAACCAAGTGCGTTTGTGCTGGTTTGAACTTGAATCACAGAAGGGAAACATTCATAATAAATTATTATGTGAAAAGAAAACTGAGTAATCATGGCAACAATCAGCTGCGTTCGAACATTCATCGGCGGATCCCCAATGCCTGCTGGGACCATATTTCAAATCCTATATGAATTTACAAATCTGACGGAATTTCCTAACACGGTTGTGAACTTTTGGGATAATTCGTGGTTTGGAAAGTTGCAGATTCCAATTGGAGGATTGGGTTTGACAGCAACAGGTTGGATTTATGACCCTACATCGCCAACTCTCGCCGGCAGTGGGAGCTTCGAGTTCAACGAAGGTGGTCCGGGTGTTGCGGAGCTTGCGGCTTACGAAACTGGAAGCGTTCTCATTAATGTAGTAGGTCTTGATCCTCCTGGCGGTGTTGTTGAGGCACAAGATTTTAACACCGTACAGGTTCTTCTTGTCGATACCTATGAGGTTGAACCATTTCTGTCTACCAACGAAGTGAAGATCACCGCTGCGATGGTCTGCGTTGCCGAGGGAACGCTGGTCGCTCTGGCTGATGGCCGCCAAATGCCTATTGAGCAGCTCCGGCCGGGCCATCTGCTGGTCAACCACACTGGCCGACCAGTGCGCCTCAGCGCTGCGATTCGTGTTGAGCAGCAGACGACCAGCCTCATCCAGCTTGAGCAAGGCAGCCTAGGCGCCGACGTACCATCGGCCCCTCTGCGCATCCGGCACGGTCACCCGCTGCTGGTCGCTGGAAAGGAAGTACTTCCGGAAAATCTGCTTCAGCAGCCAGGCGTTGCGCAGGTCCAGCTCGAGAAGCCCGTTCACGTGTACACGCTGCTGACCGAGCAGCGCAGCTTTGTCGAGATGCAGGGCGCTCTTGTTGGCACCTGGTCCGAGGCGGCCTGGCAGAACTTTGTCGACAATGACGAGCGCTCAGCCCGCATGCGTTGGTCCACTCTGGAGTAAATAATATTTCCAGTACATTATTTGTTTTTGAGTCATAATGTTTACAATTTCGCTGCACATGACATGCAAAACTTGCCGAGAGCTGGGGGAGCAGCTTTGCAGAGAAGACAGAGAGGCTTTGGGACTGGCTGCTTGCTGTCCATTGTGGCATACTGACAGCAATGGATATTGTGCCGCTGGTCAAGTCGCAGGAGCTGAAAGTCAAACAGCACAATCCGCAGCTCGAGGCCGTTGTGGAGCTGCACTCGAACGAGCTGCTCGCCAACTTTGTGCTGCAGCTCGACCCGCTCAGCCTAGAAACCACAAAGATGATGCTTTTGGTGCTGCGCCAGGTCGAAGCCACATGCGCGGCGCAGCTCGGGCGCCCGCTGCAGAAGCAGGAGCTTAGCGCCGCAGCCGACCTGTTGATCAAGGATGCCAGCGCGCGCCAGCAGATTGTCGAGCTATACCAGCAGCAGCGCCTCAGAGCTCTCACGCCTGACCAACAAATGACCCCGAAATAAATTTATTTCATGAAAATATTGTTATTTTTAAAACGGGGTCAGCTTAAATAGTTTTTCGTTGAAATTTCATGAAATTTTCTTGAAATAAAACTAGGGTCAGCAAAAATAGTTTTCTGTATGAAATTTCACTCGAACAAAGTTCACTTTTGGGCTTGATTTTAAAAATCTACATTTTAAAAAAGTTTGACTTCAAAAATTTTAAAGTCAGCAAAATTCTTCAAATGCAACTTTGGTTAATTTTGGTTGAAACATCCAACTGAAATTTCAGAAAGAAAACTATTTTTGCTGACCCTAGTTTTATTTCAAGAAAATTTCATGAAATTTCAAAAGAAAATGATATTTAATTACGGACCATAAATTAGAGTGGTCAGTAATTGCTGTTGCACAGAGAAGATCAATGCCACATAAGGACAAGGCAGTGTCAAAGAAGCGGGATTTGTCGCCCGCCAAGCACAGCGGTGGGGACAGCAGTGATGCCGAGAGCGAGGAAGATCTCCAACGGCTTGAGCAGCTAGCTCTTGAAAGCGCTGATGATTCCAGCAGCAGCAGCAGCGAGTTGGCTTGGGTACGCGAGCTCTCGCCGCACAGCTTTTCCAAGCTGGAGCGACGCGTCAAAAAAGAGCAGCAGCTCCGCCGCCCAGCCAAGATTTCATCGACCAGCTCGTCGCCCTATGAATCGTTTGAAGAAGAGGAAAAAGAAAAGGTTGACGAAGAGCGCCTGCGCCTGGTGCTGAGCCGGCCAGCACGCTCGCTGTCGGCGGGCGAGGACATTATCGGCTACAAGGCGGTTAACCTGAGTATCAAAGGCCTGCCGGCGCACGGCATCCAGGCGCTGCTCCGCCTCCGCATTCCCTTTGGAGAGGCCAGCGTGTACAACGTCGAGGGCAATGGCAAGGTGGCACGCCCTGCCGACATGCAGCAGCGCCAAAAGTACTGCACCAACCTGGCCTATGTTGAGGCGCTGCAAATTGGCGCTCCAAACCCCCTCGATATGAAAAAGGCTCTCTTTGCCCTGCAGACTGGTAATGCGACGCTTGACGCCAAGTACAACTCCAAGTTCAAGTATCGCCTCCAAGAGTATGCCTCTGAGCCCGAGGCCGGCCGTGGTTGTGGCCAAGGACAATGCGGCTCTGGCATCTACTTTTATCTGCAGCGCTCGAATACTTTTAACTATTTCCCCAAGTTTAGCGAGAAGTACGTGATCTCTGACGTTGTCGACAAGGCGCTGCTGCTCAGCGAGCGCTCTGAGCTCCAAGACAAAGCCGAAGACGAGATGCTCGAGGAGGCCCACCAGCACAGGATCCAAGATCTCGCCCAGTGGAGCAAGGAGAATATCGGCTCTGACTTTGACATTGTCGCCGAGTGAATGTTCTATTAAAACATTTATTACCTATTGACAACATGAATGTCACAGAAGTCGAGCAGATACTGTTGCCTCTTGTGGGACAAGAGCTCGCAAAGAAAATCATTTGGCTCGCATTGCCAAGACTTGACGCAGCGTTTCAATTAGAGATACTACTGGATGCTTATTGGAAAAGATTGAAGCGAGGAACTGAATAAAAATGACCTAGTAATTAAAATATCTTTATCGAATGAATGTCAGCGAGATCAAGGAGCTGTTGCAGCCGCTGGTAGGCCACGAGCTGGCTGAGCGGATTGCTTGGCTAACACTGCCAAGAATTACAGACAAATTCAAGCAAGAACTGCTTTTTGAAATTGCACGCAGAGACATAGCCCAACTATGGATGCATCCTGGATTTGCTTTAAGTGTACTGCATCCAGTGGTTTACTCTTGAAATCAAGATGTCAATAAATGCTCGTTCTCCAGCTGCTGGATGATGCGCCGCACAGTGTCCATGTCGCCGGTGCAGATGGCCCACTCGAGCTCCGAGTACTGCTCTGTCTCTCCGACCTCGATCAGGAAGCGCTCCCCAGTAGAGCGGCCCGGAACAGAGAGCGCAAAGCACTGGTGTCCGGCGAGCTGATACGGCTTGCTCATTGATGTCTCCCACCTTCTAAAGCTTAACAAACACTCGCGGTAGGAGATCTCTTGCCAAGTGGAGCCATCTCGGATGCTGCCCCAGAGCGCACGGAGCCCACTGCGTTGCTGGTTGAACTCGATGGGGAGCGAGAGCTGCACGAAGATGCTTCGGTACACCGCCTGCAGGTAGTACTTGTCAAACTGCAACAGGAGTTGTAGAGTGTCGGGAAGCAGTTCAACTGCCTCTTCTTTGGCTTGAAGAATGACCAGCTCAAGTCCCCAGCTGCTGTAGCACAGCGAGCCCGAAGGCAAACAAAAGTCTGGAAATTCAACAGACCAGTTTCCTTTTTCGTCTCGGCTCGCTTCCAAGCTTCCAACCCTCAGCGTGTCAATCGACAGAATGAGCACAACTCGGCTCTCCTTTGGCAGGTCAAGCTGCCACAGCATGCGCTTTGGCGCAAAGAGATCGTACTGAGCATAGCTCAAGTAGAAGCGACAGTAAAGCGCTGAGATCAAACAATCTTTCAAAGCATGAAATTTGTCGAGGTAGGATTTGATCTCTTCTTTTTGTGTATCATTAAAATCATCCTTGAGTTGAATAGCGATGTTTTTTCTGCTGGCTGTTCTCACGGCTTCAGGCTGGGGAGTGGCAGAGAAAAAATGACGTTGGCTGCCATTGACAACAGGGATGCTGAGAGCTGCCAAGAGATGGTGCGGCGCGAGGTCGCAATATGCCTCGTTGCTTTCAATGCTTGTCAATTTGTCCGCCTGTCCGCTGTCTGCAAGCAACTGCCAAACGTGATCGCGCCAAAGGGGATACTGCCGCGGAGAAGGCTGATAGTTGGACCAATTGAGCAATGTGGCCTGCGATCGATTCGCTTCGGATTCCAATTGTTGCGCATGCACCTGAAAGTCTGGATAGTCATCTAATTCAGAGCAATGGATTTGCAGTGTCTCTGTCATTGTTGGCAATTAAAAATTCAGCAACTATGTTGACAGTCACAAACGGCCTCGTGCAGCTGCAGACCTCGGCAGAGACATGCTCTTGGTGTCCTGTGCTAAGGGAGCTGGCTGAACAGAAAGTGATTTTCATAGATATGACCTCGGGTGCTCTACGCGAGCTGCTGCAGCTCTATCGCAACTTGAACAACTATGAGCTCGATCCGCTCTACGCCGAGGAAGTTGAAGAGCGCTTGGAGCGCGGAAACACGGCGCATGACTTGAAAATCCGCACTCTGAATATCGGCGGAACTGCCGTACAGCTGTCCAAGGCTCGCCTGCTGAGCATCCCCTATTTCCAGGCTGTCAAAAAGTTTGGCAAATCTCACTCTATGGAATTTGATCGTGACTCTGAGGCGTTTCTGGCCTACTTGCAGGCCAAGCGCAATGCAAAGCTCACAACGCCGGCGGCGCGGCGAGAGGCTGTCTTCTGGCTGGACGATCTGCCGCTGCCGTCAGCGGCAGCCAAGTTGAGCCCGCTCGGCCAAGCTCTGCCGCTGGGCCAAGCTCCGCGGCAGCGCCAGCTTACGTACATCACGCAATCGCCACAGATTACCTATTTCAGGCATGTTTATCGGCGTCACACCGCCTTCCAAAAGCAGATCCATCAGCGCCGCTGCCGCGGGCCGGAGATCGAGATTGTGCTGGGTCCCGAGTTTGGCGTGCTCGGCAAAGTGCTGCTTCGCGGCCTCGCTGTGGATCAGATTGAGCATGCATCGATTGAGTTTCACAACATCAAGCGCTTTGATTACGACACCGAGGTCCTGCAGATCGAGGCGGCCAACATTCGCACTGGCGGCTGGGATATGGTGCTGTTCGCCTCGCTCGGCACACCCTGGCCTCTGTCTCGCGTTCCAGCGACAATTCGCCTGCGTTTGCGCACGGACCAAGAGTGCGTTGTGGCCGCTGTCTGCGGCCAAGTGGATTCGGACGAGGAACGTCGACTCCTACTCAACGACACCGAGATGCTCTGTCGCTCGTGGACCTCGCACCGCGCGGAGAATCTGGTGCTGCCCGAGGGCGGAATTGTCGCCATCTTTGTGTACAGTGCAGAGCCTGTTAGCGGCGGCGTCTACTACCAGGCCGACACGCTCGTCAGCAACCTGGACGAAGAGATCACTGTGCGCCTTCCCGCAGGCTGGCACATGATCAGCTACTCACTGGGCTATATATTCCCAGCGGGGCGTGTTTTCACACATTTCCGCCAACCCTCTGGTCATCTGGAGAGCAACGGCGTCGACTATGAGCTGCGGCTAAATCGCTGCTGCGAGATTCGCTTGCTCGAGTATGGCGTGCTCGGCATCGGACTGCACATGACACCGTATTCCAAAACGCTCACTATGCATCCACCGCCGCCCGTGCCAGCAGCACCAAACTTTCTTGAAGCTTGGCCTTTGCATGGGAATCCCAACGCTCAGGACGACGATAACAATTCGGATGATGAGGATGATGGAGATCTTCCGGTGCCTCTATAAATCACTTTGTTTTTTAACTTAGTATGGCAAGCGCAGATAGAGATGCGTCGCCAGAGAGGTCGCCCATGCAAACAGTTCACTGTGAGCGCTGCGAACAAGTTACAGCGGAGACGCTTAGCGCGATACTGGCTCGAAAATATCAACAGTGCGACGAAGAGTTATTTTCCTTGGGAGACATTTTGCCAGCATTCCCCCATATCAGCAGTGAAATTCGAGCGCGCTGCAGGTCAGCTGCACTGGCCAAACTGGTTGAGCAGCGACCTCTGTTGGAGCAGCAGCTGCGCGAATATCTGACTGCTGGCCACCTGAAAAGGAAGGCCGACCCCGATGATTGGCCAGTGCACCCGCTAAATGAAGGCATTCATCTTGCTGGATTAGAGTACCTCGACATGGATCTGCTGCCGCTGCGAGAGCTGGTTCGCGATGTGCAGTATCAGCATTTTACTCACCTCTGCGCGCTGCATCCAGCTCGAAGAAAGCTGTGGCACTGGTTCGACTTCTCGCTGATGCCACTGGGAGATCCCGATATTAACTGCGGCCATTGTACTGCTTTAGTGCACCAGCATTTCTACGACAACAATGACAACTATACGTTTGACATTGACGACTATTCGGAGCCAGAAGAGGAAGAGACCGTGTTAAACTACAAGGGCGAGACAGTCTCGATCTGGAAGGTCTCTGATGGAGAAACCTTTGGCGATGATCCCCCATACTATCCCGCTCTGTCGCTGGAAGAATTCTGCTTTGGCTCTGGCTGGGTATGTTGGCGATTTCTCGTCACCGACTGTGTCTCTTGCAAATATCAAGTTGCGCCATCGCCCTTTGTCGATGATCACTGCTTGGCATGCTACTTTTTTCTCACAGTGCTCAATGAGCTTGTTGCCTGCCAGGCCAAGCGCTTTTGTCCAGCAAGTTGTCTCAAGTCTACATGGAACCAAGGTGTCAAGCAGTGGCCATATCGCTGCATCTCCAAATAAAGTTTACTCCCGTATTCACAAAACGGCTCCGCTGGGCTCAAAACTCTGCGTGAGGCTGAGCTGGACGGGGCCAGCACCAACAGACACTGTGCAGCTGAGGCTGCGCGGTAGCTGGCGCTGCGCCAACCTGTTTTCAACAACTTTCATCACGGCTAGCATATTATCCACAGCTGCGTCGGTAGTGGCAGCGACGACAGCATTCTTTTTGTCAGAAACCTGTTCCAAGTTGGTCACAAAGAAGCTGCTCGAGCGCTGAGCAAACGAGTAGTGCCTCTGAGTCAACAGAGCTCTGCGCGCAAGTGTGTTGTACATTTAAAAATATTTGAGATGAATAAGAAACAAAATGTCCCAGAACCACAGGTCCAGATTTATTTTGTGCGATCTTGATGATTTCTTGCTTGCGTTTCATCCATCTTGTCCAGATGAGCTCAAGGGCATGCAGCGGGATCTGACGCTGCAGAGCAAGCTCTATCTGCGCGGCTGGGACAATCGGAATGGAGAGCTGAGCGAGCGGTTGCGCCAGCTGATCAAGGAGCGCTACGCGCTGCGAGTCGGCTTTGCTCCCTCCATCAAGGGCATACGGCTGATTCTTGAGGGCGAAGAGTCAGCGCTGGAGGAGATGCGGAGCGCGCTGCGGATGTCTCCGGACGAATACCACCTTTTGCATAAGCGAGAGGTTATTGCAATTGTTACCAATCACGATTAAACCTCAAATGTCAGAGAAGCCACCGTCTTCAGCTGTCGAGAGACGCTTCAAGGCCGACTGGGCAGCGCTGCAGCAGGCGTTCCCCAGCGCGGAGCTTATCTCCACTGCCACGCGCGATACGGGCTGGACAATCTCGCTGCCAATCGCCGAGGACGACACGCTGCGGCTAATCCTACCGTTGCGCTGGCCGTTTGTGCCGCCTCTTTTGAGCTCGGACAAGTTTCACTTTACGCACAGTTCCGAGAAGCCCGTGTACTCGCCACAGATCCGCCTGCTCGAGTATGTGCAGCCGTTTGTCGACAAATTGCGCATCTACCCGCAGGAGCGCCACGAGGGAACAGAAATTATTGAGGCGATTCGTCTTACGACAGAATAGCGTGTCATGGTTTATTTGAAAGTAACAAAACTAAAATGTTGGTTAAATAGAAAACAAAACATGGCAACAGCAGAGTTCTTTCACATAAATGGACTTCAGAACTACACAGTACCTGTTGATTTCAATTGCATTACGATCGAGTGTTGGGGCGCTGATTCTAGCAGCGATCTCAATGGCGGAAAGGGTGGGTACACAGAGGCAACATTTGTTGTTGCCGGCGGCACAATGTTGCAGGTTGGTCCAGGAGGGACTGGCGGATACGGGTTTGATTATGTAAATGGTGGCATCAATGGTGGTTATCCCGGCGTTGCTGGGGCAGGAAGCTTTGTTGCGCCCAATGGATTTACTTCCATCGATCAAGCCCTCATTGTCTCTGGTGGCGGTGGCGCTGCTGGCCTTGATAACACCCCAGCTGGTAATGTCTATCCTGGCGGGAATGGTGGCGGTGATCCTGCCGAGGATGGCACCCCGGCTCCGACAGTGAACGGGAAAGGCGCAACTGGCGTTGCCGTCGGAGACGGAGGAACAGGCTTTGACAATGGAAATGATGGCGGAACGGATCCCCTTTTTCTTGGCCGATTAGGAAATGGTGGAAACAATCAAAGTCCGGTGAACGGTGCTGGCGGCGGTGGCGGAGGCGGCCTTCGTGGAGCTGGTGCTGGTGCTTATGACGGTAGTGTCGATCAGTGGGGTTCCGGAGGCGGTGGAAGTGGAGGCTTTCCATCGCTGGTTCCGTTCGGACCAAGCATCAATGTGAAGTTCGGCGATCCCGCGTACGCGACAAAACCACCCCTTCTCGACGATCAGGCCAATGGCTTTGTCCGCATCACGCCAGTGGTTTGCCCCTGCCTTGCTGAGGGTACCATGGTCTGCCTGATGAGTGGCTACCATGTGCCGATTGAGCGTCTGACTCGCGGCCAGATTCTGCAGAGCGCCAGCAACCGGCCTGTCCGTATTGAGCAGGCGATTCGCTTCCAGGTGCCGGGACGCCAATTTGTGCGTATCCATGCCTCGGCTCTAGGCCGAAACCAGCCTGCACAGGACCTTCTCATCCGCAAGGGGCACCCGCTGCTTGTCCAGAGTCGAGAGATCCTGCCTGAGGACCTCCTTGACCTGCCTGGTGTCGAGAGCATCACTCTCGAGCGGCCGACCTACATCTACACGCTGGTTACGGAGCAAAAGCAGTTTGTCAACATGCAGGGCGCCATGGTGGCGACGTGGTCCCGCGAGGCCTGGGAGCACGAGGTCCGCACCAAGGCCATGCTGTTTGTCAGCCAGTAATATCTCTCATTAAATTTGCAACTGAGGGCTAGACTGTGTTTTATGTCTACTGCGGGCCAAAGGCGCCGTGGTGCACGCACTCATAGGCGATCTTCAGCTTGTCGTGGTTCCAGCGCGCATCGCGCGAGTCGCGCAGCGGGCCGAGCACTGCGCCGCCGCTTGCCTCGTCCCACAGCCACATCCAGTCACCGGGCAGGCGCTGGCCCGTGAGGCCGGACCACGCGATGCCGCGGCAGTTGTCCGAGTGCTGGTAGGTGCGGCTGTACTTGAGACCGGTATTCTCAAAGCCCATCGGCGGGCCGACGCGCCCGTACATCAGCACGATCGTAAAGCCGTGCGCGGCGACCGCCTCGCACTTGGCCAGCTCGTCGACGTGCGGATAGGCCGGCTTCACCTCGATGAAGATCTGCTGCTTGGGTAGCCAAAAGTCCGGCGTGTACATGCCGCCGTTGGTGCCAGTGCATAGCTGCACCTTTTCATATCGAAAGTCAACATTGGCATACTGCATAAAGCACGCGGTCTGTGCCTCGAGCTTGCTGCGGTACAGCGTCCCATTCCACGCGGTCTGGCGCCACGGCGTATCATCATCGGGCTTGGTGGCTGCCGGCTTGGCTGGCACCTCAGTCGGGTTTCCGGCTTCAACTACAGCCGCTACCGGCTTTGCCGGCTCAGCGTCCACCTGCTGCCGCTTGGGCTCAGAGACGGGCGAGCCAGAGCCACTGAGCGGCCGCTTGGCCTTGCGCACCAGGTTCTGCGGCAAGCAGAGGTGTGTCTGCAGCCGGGCTAGAAGCGCTTCCGCATCGCTCTCGCTCAGGGTGCTGTCCGCGCAGCGCCGCAGGCGGAACGCCGCAGAGCCCTCAGCTTCGACGCTGCACTGGCACAGCTCGAGCAGCTGCATTGGCCGCGCAGGATTGCTCTCGTTCGGCGCAAACAGCGCCAAGTTTTGCCTCTGCTGGCTGCCGAGCGCCTGGCGCAGCAGCTTGTTTACGAAAAAGTCCTCATCCTTGCACAGGATAAAGCTGCTCTCGTCTGGACGCGGCGTCGAGAGCGCAAGACACAGAATCTGACTCTCGGCTGCCGAGTCAAACAGAATCTGTCGATGGCGGTCCATACAGCTTCCAATAAAATCTCTGAACTGATGTCTTTATTGAAGTGGCAACTCATCTGGCTCCAAACAGGTGACCAAGAAGATCCACAACACGAACGCGGCCATCCACTGGACTACCTGCAGCAGATCGGCGCTCAGCACCGAGGCCAGTACCGTTGTCTCGGGCGCAAAAAGGTAAAATCTGTGGTTAGTCTGCTGAGATACAGTATCCAAGGCAGCGCGACGAGACAGCTAACCCGAGCCCAGTAGCTCGGCGCCATTGTAATTGTTTTTTGTGTGCTCGCTATTCACCTGCTTCTTTAAGAGCTAAAAATGTTTGAAAAATTATTTCGCCAAAGTGAAAAATTAGTATTTCCTTTGAAATTTCATGAAATTTTCTTGAAATAAAACTAGGGTCAGCAAAAATGGTTTTCTTTCTGAAATTTCATTTCAAATCCAATACCAACTTTGATCCAAAACTGCATTTGAAGAATTTTTTGTGGAATAAAAAATTCGGTCCAAAGATTTTTAAAAATGCAATTTTTAAGTTTGAAGGGGTTTTTGGTTGGTAAAACTGAAATGAAATTTCCGAAAGAAAACCATTTTTGCTGACCCTAGTTTTATTTCAAGAAAATTTCATGAAAATTCATAGGAAAATAATTTATGCTGACCCTAGTTTAAAATTGCATATTTATTTCATGAAATTTCATTAATAAACTCGGCCATTGTGTAAAAAGTTTAATAAATGTGGCTCGCACTTATTTTCTAGCTGTCTCTTGTTGGTTGAGCAGCGTCTCGATTGCGTTCAAGCTGTCGACCGACGCTTGCACTGAGCTGCGGAGCTGGCCGAGAAGAAGGCGCAGTACAGCGCTGTCGCTGCCTGCGCTCGTGTTTCCAAAAACCGGCCTTGGACCATAGGTTGGCGCCGCTGCAGCGCCAGCCAGCGGTGTAAAGTGCTCATCGTGGTGCGAGACAAACATGGGTCCCTGCATCGGCTGAAACGTCACCATGTTATCGGCATCTGGCTTTGGATAAGGAAATTGAAAGGCTTCGCGCTCGGCCATCTTGGACGCGAGTGAGGCCTCCATGGAGGCCTCATTAGGGCCGGCCATTTCGCGCGGCTTTTGATTCCATAGCTGCGCGGGGCTGTACTTTTGGCCCGGCGTCAGCGCGTAGTTCTGATAGGGATTCTTGGACGCTTGGTTGTCGCTCATTCTGCTCGCTCTGAATAAAATGCCCACCGATCAATAAAAACTCTTTAGCATGTTTGCCAAGCTGTCGAGCTACCGGCAGGGCCTGCTGCAGGTTGATCGCCAGCTGGCAATCACGCTGCCGCACATCAACCCAAAGCAGCACGGAGATCGACGCGTCGAGCACAATGCACTTTTCGCCTTCTGGAACGCTGCGTGGCGCCGCTTTACGGCGCAGTGCCCCGAGGCGCAGCGCATCCACAGCCTGCTCGAGGCAGCCGGCGAGAGGACGATCCGCAACGACCACGTGGCGCTGCGCACATTCAATCTGGACAACATCAATCGGCGCCGCGTTGGTGCCATCTTTGAGCGCCACGGTTACCTGCGCGTGCCCGAGACGCTGCACTTTCCAGACAAACATCTGACTGCCGACTACTACATTCACTCGGATGAGTTTCAGCCCAAAGTTTTCATCAGCGAGCTCTCGGTCGAGGCAATGCCCTCAGAGGCGCAGCAGTGGATTCGCAGCGTGACAGCCGATGCCCGCCTCGAGGGCTTGGGCTCGCTGCTCGCACCCACCTGGCAGCCTGTGCGCTACGCTGACTATTTGCGTTTTGCTGAGCTCTCCGAGTACGCCGCGTGGACAGCGGCATTTGGCATCCAGATCAATCACTTTGCCATCCTTTGCAATCAGCTGCACAAATTCCCAGAGCTGCGGAATCTGAATCGCTGGCTGCTGGCCAATCAATGTCAGCTCAACAGGGCGGGCGGAGTAGTCAAGGGCAGTGAGAAAGAGCTGCTGCTGCAGTCGGCAACGATGGCAAGCCAGGTCAAGCATCTGTTCGCAGGAGGCTATGAAACAGTGCCTGGCTGCTTTTACGAGTTTGCCCAGCGCTTCAACATCGAGTGCAGCGGCACGCCATACCAGGGTTTTCGTGTAGACAATGCCAAGAACATCTTTGAATCGACCAGTAAATTTTACTAGCCAATGAGGCTGTACACAAAGCCCGTAAGTATGTTGTCGTCGCAGCTGTTTGGGTAGAGCGAGAACTCATCATCGCTCCGGCGCGGGTGCATTGTGCCAATGGTCTCGAGCGTAATGCCATTTTGTTTCATTTCTACGAGAAATTCTTCACTCAACTCGCAGTCTGTCACTATTGAGCGTTTTTCGTTGATCAGCGCAGCCAAGATGAGAATGCGATACTCCTGGTCCGTGCTGTGGCGCTGCTTGAGCTTGGTCCGGACCTGGGCAAAGCTCTTGCTGTCCATCGTTTTTGTTCAAAAATGATCCCCCTTCTGATCAAGTGCGGAGTATTAAATTTAATTGATGAAAATTTAAATTACAAATCTTTCAGTGAGCTCAATAGCATGAGTAAGCGATGAGAGTCGCCCTCTGGGCAGGTCATGCCAATGTCATCGAGAGTTTCAAAAAACAATTTCTCAGTGCCAGCATCCTTTTGCTCGCAGACAGCAGCCCACACTGCCTCGAGCAGGCGGATCACATTGAGGCCCTGCAGCGAGCCGTCCTCGTAGCCGCCGCGCTCGGGTAGGCAGCGCCCGCGCATTTTCGCCAAGGCTGCCCAGTGTGGCCGGCGCTCGTGATCTGCTGGAAACAGCTGGGCAGAGAGCTGCCGAATGCCGGCTAGCAGCGCATCGATGGTTTCTGGCGGCATTGGCAGCTTGAGCTGCTTGACCAGCGAGGTTGCTGGCTCGGCTGACAGTGCCTCGGCCAGCTGGAGCCGACTCAAGTCTTCTGCCACGTCCTTGGCCCGCATCCGCGCCCACAGCTCCTGGCAATCCCTTGTGTACTGGTGCACATCCCAGCCCTTGTACATATTTATCAAACGTTGCAGAAAAAAAAGCTATGCAGTAAGATAAAACAGTCAACACAACATGCCCTGCAACTGCGGCAAAAACAAAGCGCCCATCACACGTTCCGCGCAGCCTGCTCCCCGTTCAACCACTGCGCCCGGCGTTCAGCCGATTGTGCGTCAGGTGCCCGGTCAGCGCACCGTTGCGCCTCAGCCGCGCGTTCCGATTCGCCGGCCCTAAGAGCTGCAAATAAAAATGGTTTTATTGCGGCGATCAGTTGTCCGACACCCGCTTCAGCACAGTCAGCCCATTGTTGTTGGTTAGGCGCATATGTAACACCCAGCAAGGGTTGGATTGCAGAAACTCCTCAACGGCTGGCCAGAGGCCTCGAGCGACTTCCTCGGGCAGGAGGTTGTGCTGTCTGGCTTGCTCTTCAATGTTCCATCCGTTGCGCACGCTCTCGCCGTGGATCGCATCTATCGTGGTGTCGTGCAAAATAATAAACTTGCGTGTCAGCGGTGCGAAGCGCGCCAATTCGCGTTTGAGATGGCCATAGACATGCCAAGTGTCGATGAACGCCAAATCTGTGCTCTGCAGTTCAACTTCCAAATCATTGCCAACAACAAAACTGTAGTTGATGCCGAGCTGCTGGCTGACTTCCTTGATTGACTGAAAGCTCGGTGTCAAGCTCAAGTCGATGCTAATCAGTGTTTTGTTCGCAGCAGTGGACCAGTCCAAGCCCTGCAGCAGAGCCCAGGAGGAGATGCCCCAGCGCACGCCGGCCTCGGTGATGTGCGCGCACTGGCGAGCATACGCGGCCAGAACCGCGCAGTGCTCTGAGATGTCCTCGGGCGTTGAGCACACTGCTCTGAACTGCGACGCCAGTCTGTGCTGTGCTGCGCTCAGAGGCGGCTCTGCGCCGCGCTCCCACAGTCCAGCCAGGCAGCTGTGCAGCAGAGTGTCTCTGTCGCGCTCGTCGTCAGAGCGGAAGCGAACGTGATACACCTTGCTCAGCGTCTCAGCATCCAAGCTGAGACCAGCGGAACGTTTGTCCGAGACATACGGTCCGTCCATCGATGGAAACATATCGAGGCGGCTCCCCTGCGCAGTGGGAAGAACACCGGTGGCCTGGAGCACCAGCGCAATGTGGACGTCATCTTCGATGCTTTTCTGCGGCACGGGCGTGGCGATGAGCTGCTCAGCAACGTCTCGACTGATTGTGATTCCAGCGCCAGACACAAAATTGCAGGTGCTGCTGTAGTAGTACTGCACGCCAGCATAGACTGCCTGACTTTTTGCGCTAATGTCTTGCATTTTGAGAAAGTCCAAATAGCGCGGCCAGTGCCACATTGAACAGGCGTTGGTCCGCAGCAGCAAGTCAGGCTGGAAATCCTCAATGGCAAAAGCTATGGTGTTCCAGGTCTTCTCGACGAGGGCGAGCATGCGATTCTCCGCAACCTCGCTGTAGACTTGGTGCGGGCAGGCAGGATCCGTGTAGGCGAGCCGCCCATGTGGCAGGCGGTGCTCGGCCAGCGCGCCTGTCGCAGCCTCGCGGGACAGAGCCAAGTAAACACGAATGTTGGAAAAATTCGTCTCTGTCCACTTGGCATACTCTAGCCAGGTTGCGCAGAAGCGATCAAATGGCGGAGTAGTGTGCAAAATGACGATGACAGCAATTTTCGGTTGACAGTAGGCCGGCTCAAGCGGGAGCTGAATGTGCGGCTGCTCTTCAATTGCCTGCTGGGCGGCCGGCTCAAGCGGGAGCTGAATGTGCGGCTGCTCTTCAATTGCCTGCTGGGCGGCCGGCTCAAGCGGGAGCTGAATGTGCGGCTGCTCTTGAATCGCGTGCTGGGCGGCCGGCTCAAGTGCGCGCTGAACAGCCGGCTGCTCTGGAATCGCTTGCGGCATGTGCGAGGTCGGCGAGTACCAGCCGTTGGTGCCATTGTGCACATCGAGGATCGAGCGAAACACATAGTCGTACTCTTTCGCGACCTCGTACATATCATACTTGGCTGCGGCGCGCTCGCGAATGTAGTTGCGGTCAAAGCGGCCCTCGAGCGCCAGTCGTACACCGAGGCAGTAGTCGGCGAGCGTGTGGCAGCGCAGACCAGTGCGGCCTTGCTCAATGGTTTCGGTTTGTGCGCCATAGTCGGGCGCCATCACCGGCGTGCCGCAGAGCTGCGCTTCAACAGCTACACCGCAGAACGGCTCGATGAACACAGTCGGTGCCAGCAGCGCGCACAGGCTGCCCAGGTAGGTTCCTCGGTCCTTGCCGTGAATCGGCTTCTTGTACACAATGTTTGGCGAGCCGCGCAGATACGGCGCCGGATCACCCTGTCCACAAAGGATAAACGTGACAGAGGGAAATCGTTTTGCAATTTCGACTACAATGCCGCAGCCCTTGTTGTCGTAGATGCGGCCAAAGTAGCCAATGGTGTTGCCCTGCGGCTGGAGGCTGAGTGGCCACTCGAGCGAGTCAAAGTAGTTGGGCACCACGAACCAGTAGTTGCTGCACTGCTGCTTTTTGTCCATGCCAAGCTCGTGGTGGAGCCATGCGTAACTTTCAAACACGCGGTAGTCGTCGAACGAGTCTGGATAGCCAATGCCGCTCTCGACTGTCACCACGTTCAGCCCGCTCACCGCACCCTGGTGCGCCCGGCCAAACGGCAGGCAGACGAGATCGGTAGCTCTGTTGCGATAGTTGAGCAGCAGCTTGATGCGCAGCCTCCTGTTGAACTCTTCGTAGAGTGGAGTGTTGTAGTTGGCGAGATCACCGATGAAATTGGCATCGTTGGCAAAATGCTCCCGGCACTGCTCAATGCTCTTCTCGGGGTGCAGGAATTTGTACGAGGCCAGCCGGTACTCTTCCCACTCGGCCTTGGTGAACAAGTCAACCTGCACAGTGGCTCCGGACTCTGACGTCTCGACGCCATAGTGATAGACCTCAAAGCCGCGGCTGCGCATCATCGGCGAAAAGCGCAGCACCTTTCCGGTAAAGGCGCAGTGGCTAAACTCACTGCGTGTGATCGTGTGCGGCACCGCAAGCATGTGCAGGCGCAGCACTGGAGCGGGAGGCGCTTCAGCGCTGGGTTCGACTGCTGCGCTTGTCGGTTCTGCGTGAATCTCTTGTAGCCAGGTGACCAAATGCGTCTCGACCAGCGTCTTCATATTCCAGCGCTGGCGCACTTCCCGCGTCACGCGATCGCGATAGCTGGCCAACTGGTCCAGGTTGTCGTTCCACTGCACGATCCGCAGTGCTGCTTCGGGCGCGTTGTCAAATGTGGCGATGCCTTCGATCTCCTGGGCATTGCCGACGCGCCGGATGAGCACGGGCATGCCACAGGAAGCCGCTTCGAACACGCCCAGCGGACCGGCCTCGAGTCGGGAGCAGCAGAGCAGCAGGTCAATGCCCTCATAGAGGCTGGCAGTGTCTTGACGGCCGTAGATAAACACGGGCTCCGCGCCGACCAGTCGGCAGATCTCCTCAAACACGGCCTGGCCCTTGTTCTGCGCAAACTCAGTGCTCTCGTCCCGGCGCTGGCCCACATAGCCAATACGCCGAATGCGCTGCACTGGCACTAGCGCCGCTGAGAACTCATCCGTATCCGCGCCAAACGGCACCCAGCGCGCATTGTTAATCCCCAGGGCAGTGTTGAGATTGATGCAAGTTTCCTTGGAAACACCTGCATAATGGACACCCTCCAAGTAATAAACATGCTCAGAAAAATGAGTCATATCGAAACGGGGAAAGTGGACAATAATAGCGGTTTTCTTGCGGAGCTCTGGCGGGAGATCGACGCCGTATGTTTGCTTGTAGTAGCTGAGCAAGTAGCTGTTTGAGACGATGAGATCGAGATTATGCCACTCTTGCTGCTCGAAAAGGCGCTTGTTCATCTCTGGCTGATGCCAGTCGTAGATCGTGACCTCGACACTCGGCGCCGCGTACTTGACGATCGCCCGCGCGATGCGCCCAAAGGCCCAGGCCGTCTCGGTCCACAGGCCAACCCGGAGAGGCGTTGGATCTGTCATGTTCTGATCTAAACAAGTAAAGTGATAATTTTTATTGCACAGCGATTAGTAGAGCCCCTTTGCGCCAATCTCCCGCCGCTGTGCTGAGAGATTGTCGAGTCTGCCAACGTTCAAGTCATTCCGCCGACACGCCGCTCGCAGACACGAAGACAGAGCCTTTCACCGCCGCATGAGTGCCCGCTGCTGACCAGCGCCGAGCTCTGTCAAGCTGTGCGCAGCGGCGCCGAGCCCGCGGAGCTGCTTCACCGGGCACACCAGACCTCGCTATGCAACAGCCGCGCACTGTTCAAGGCCGCGCTGCAGATTGGCAGCGGACGTAACGGCACCGTCTACATGCTGCGCAGCACGCTGGCGCAGCGCTACTTTGGGTGCGCCTACTCGGTTGTGCTCAAGGAGATTCGCTCCAAGAGCCTGCTGGCGCACCTGCATCGGCCGTGCCTGCGCGAGGACGGCAACCTGATCTGCGCCTCACAGGTTGCCAGCGAGGCGCTAAACGGCGCGCTGGCCACCGAGCTACACGACACTGGCATCACGCCGCACTTTGTGCGCCAGCTCTGCTTCTTCAGCTGCGAGGAGAGCTGCTACCTGGTGTACGAGTTCTGCGGCTACCGGTTGCGGAACCAGACCTACCGCTCGATCACGCTGTACCAGTTGCCGCGTGTGCTGCGCTCACCGCCGAGCGAGCAGGTCGTGATGGAGCTGCTCTTTGCGATCCTGCACAGCCTCTGGGTGGCACAGCGCTGCTACGGCCAGGTGCACTATGACCTCAAGCCAGACAACATCTTTATCCAGCCGATCACCTCGGTGAGCGAGTTTGCCGGGGTGCGTCTGAGTAACATCCAGTACTTTGGCTACTGCCTGGCCGATGCGGCCGGCCAGCGCTACTGCTACTACATGCCGAATCGCGGCTACCTCGTCAAGTTGGGTGACTATGGTACCGCGGTGAGCACGCGCGTTAAGCGTGACGACGGCCGCGAGGTTGCCGTGATGCCAGCCGCCGTGTGGAACGGCAACGAGCGCCTACGCACAGCATTTGGCATAAGTCGCGAATTCCAGCCAGGATACGATGCCCATTTCTTCCTGCCCCAGCTCGTCAAGCTCTGCGCGACCTGGGGCGTCGCTGCACCCGAGGCCCTTCTGCGCCTCGTCCGCGACAATGGCTGCCATGTCCAAGAGAAGACGTGCCGGCCCTCGGAGCCGGTGCTCACCAAAACGCCGTGCCAGCTCATCATGGAGACCGACTGGTCGCAGCACCTGCGGTCCGGCATCGGGCCGCAGCAGAGCAGTGTGCTCATCGGTCAATGCCTTTGGCAAGTGTAAAATAAAATATAATGTATATATAAAAGCAATCAACAGACATGTCAACCGACACAATCAAGGTAGCAAAAATAACCCACACCCGCTTTCCGGACGGTAAACCATCTATTCGCACAATCGAGTGGGTCGATGTCGAAGCATCATCGCTCGAAGCATCGCCGCAGGTGGCAAGCCGCGCTAGCGGACTGACCATTGTGCCAACCTACGACAGCACTGTCACAAGTCATCCACAAAAAGTTGCTATTATCGCAGCTATTCAGGCCGCAATTGATGAGGTAACATCCCTTGTTACTAACAATGTGACCATCAACATTACGTTCACGGTAGACGAAAATGTTCTCGGTCAAAGTTCCGGATTCGCCTTTGATCATCCATATGCAAATACTATGATGACGACAGGTTATTACGATGCGCTTCTGGCGAAAATAACGAGCAATGACGACACGACGGCTTGGAACACGTTGCCCATCGCCGCTCCTATTGGGACAGGTCAAGTATTGTTAATCACATCTCTGGCACGTTGTTTGGGTTTTACTGGAACGCCATACAACGTCCCGTCGGATGGAACAATTTTTTTCGGCACAAACATCTGTAATTATACACGCCCTGGAGTGAACGCCCTCAAATTTGACTTGCAAACTACTATTCAGCATGAGATTAACGAACTCATGGGAACGTTCTCAGATCTTGGTGGTTCCAGTCCTTCACCTCCAGATCTGTTTCGTTATAAGGCTTCAGGCATGCGCAGTTGGACTGTTGGTCAACCTGCTTATTTCTCAATCGATGCCGGAACAACCAATCTTGCAAACTACAATACCGTCTTGGGGGGCGATTATGGTGATTGGGCATCAGGCGCCACTTATCCCCTTCGCGTGCAGGATGCCTTTGCGGTTGCAGGTACAGGTTGGGGTGATCTGCTGATGCCCAATGATTCTCCTTTTAATCCTTGGATTACTAGTCCACCTCCTATGACGGGTGGTATTGCGTTTGGCAAGTCTCCCGAGCTGCGAGTGCTGGATGTCATTGGCTGGACCCTGACCAACACTGTCACTGTAACACGCTCATCGGCTATCTTCCCGGCCGGCATGGGATTCAAAATTATCTATGCGTTTACGAACAACTATATCAATCCAATTAAGCTTGCTTTCTCTGACACCTGGGGCACCACCATTGACTCCACTGTGAACGATGTAACGACTGGTGGAGATTGGCAAACTTTTGGTCTCAGGTCTATCTCAATCGGCGGTAATTCTATCACTCTCACCAATTCTGGTACTGCCGGAGTCAATCAATGGGAATTAGCATCAGGCAAGACTGGAACCATTACCATCACCTGTCAAGGGATCAATGCGGGAATACTATCTGGAAGCGGGAACATGACCTTTACTGCCTCGATAATTAGCGGAAGTGGTAGTCCTTCAGTCGCATTTGGGCCAATTGGGGAGATCACAATTACCAATTCAATTTGCGTGCACGAAGATACCCTGGTCGATACACCCGCCGGCCCTGTGTGCATTGCAGAGCTTCATGCCGGAGATCTCTGTCTCGATGCGGCTGGTCGTACAGTGCCACTGCAGCGCAATGTCTGCGCTGGCCGCGTGCGCCAATTTGTGCGCATTGGCCGCGGAGCGCTCGGTGCTAACAAGCCTGAGGCGGACCTGCTTATCTCCCCGACGCACCCGCTTCTGGTCAATGGTCGTGAGGTTATTCCTGAGCAGATGGTGGATGGTCGCAACGTTGAGCTTGTCACGCTGGCTGAGGCCGCGCAGCTGTACACGTTGGTCACCGCTCAGCGCAGCTTTGTCTCCATGCAGGGCCTACTGGTTGGCACATGGAGCGAAGATGCGCTGGAGAACTTTCTCGCCAACGACGCATTCGGCTGCAAGCTCCAGCTCGAGTAGAACATAAACTAAACCTTTATTTGGTATTTTTTCATCCACATGTGTGCACGGCGGACAGAGTAGCGTGCTGATCGGTCGCTGCCTGTGGCAAGTGTAAAATTGTAAATAAAAATATACAGCGCTCAACAGTCCTCTTTCCCCCAAAAAAAACTTGGCTAAATATAAACACGATGACAACCATACCGCTGCGAGCGCGAATCCGCACGGTCAATGAACAGGCGGCAGACAATACGCTTGTGCCGACCATCAGCGACGAGAGCGCACTTGTGCCCACGACCGACCGCGTGATTGGGGACCCAATGTTCCCGCAGAATTTCTTTGGTGTGGCTGACCTTGGGACCAATACTCTCGCTCCTTCAGACTGTAATACCGAGGTTGGGCCCGGCGCTACCGGCGTTGTTGTGCACTGCACCAATCTTTTCATGCGAATCTTCAGAAAAGACGGCACACAATTGGCTCAAACTACAATGGCTTCGTTGCTACAGACCCTCGATCTAGCAACCTACACTCAATTGGTCACCACTGATGGTTACAATGGGTTTTCCGATCCCCGAGTGCGTTATGATTGGTCATCAAATCGTTTTCGCATTGTTTATATTCTGTTCAAGACATCGGGTGGAGAGTTTCAGAATGTGCCTACCCAGCTTGTGCATATGACTTCAAGGGGCGACACGCCGGTGACTTTTACAAGTGCAGATTGGGAGGCGCCATTTGTGTACTCCGACACAAACACATGGGACGGAGATACCCAAAATCAGTTGACCGACTATCCAACGTTGGGTACCACACGGGATTATGTGATGGTCGGTGCCAATCTGTTTGACGCCAACTCAAGTGCAACCTACCGCGGTGGAAGAATGTATCTATTCGTGAAGAACGTCAATGGTACACTGGGTGGATTATTCTCATTTCGTGGGAACAGCTTTGCACCTGATGTCGGTGGAACACCACAGCCGGCTCACTCTTATGCAGCCGTTCCGCCATTTGATATGTCTAGCGACACGCCCTACTTTGTCTCGAGTATAGGAGGGGACCCATCTTCTCTGCGCGTATGGCGTCGAGACGTTGTAGGTGGCAGCGGGTGGTTAAAATTTGATCCCACGATGCCAGCCGGCAGTCCAACTTACTCGCCTGACTCTGCCACACAAACCCCTGGCGGCAGCAATCCGATTGATTCGGGAGGTGATCGATTGATGACTGCTATCTTTCGAAACAACCACATCTGGACTTGCGCCTGCACTGGGGCCAGTATGAGTGATCGTGAGCCTCGTGCACGCTGGTTCAATGTGGGCATTAAGGCGGACGGTACGTGGGACAACACGCTGGACTTTGGGACAGTGCAAAGCATGGGAATTTCTTATTATTACCCTTCTTTGGCTGTGAATCAGTTGAATGACATGGTGCTGCAGTACTGCGCCTCAAGCTATGATCTCAGCATGGCTATACAACCGCACTACAGCTTTCGTGACCACACACTGCCTATGGGCCAGCTGAGTCCCGATATGGCCATTCCTTATGTGGACGCTTCCTTACAGAACCGTCCGTACGGAAGCGTCCTAGCCCCCCGCTGGGGAGACTATAGCTCCACTGCGCTTGATCCAGACTCTGACTATTGCTTTTGGATCTCCAATCAAACACCATGGGCTAACAGTGGAGCCGGAAGTACTCCATACTGGGCAACCCAGATCACAAAGATCATTTTTGCGCCAGACGTCTGTGTGGCCGCTGGTACGCTGGTAACGGTGCTACACAGGAGCGGACAGCTTGTGCAGTGTCCTATTGAGGAGCTGCGGGAGGGCATGCAGCTGAGCACTGGGGCCGCAGACAGCACGCGCCTCATCTCTGTTATCAAGCTGCCCGCGCGAGTGCGGCCTCTGATTTGCGTTAAGGAAGGCACCTTTGGTGAGGGCCGACCCAGCCAGAATTTGCGCATCTGCAAGGGTCACCCATTGCTGGTCAATGGTCGAGAGGTTGTGCCCGAAGACCTAATCGACGGATCACGCGTGACCCTGGAGACGCACAGTGAGCCGACCGAGATCTACACCCTCGTCACCGAGGCCCGCCAGTTTGTCCTAATGAATGGAATGCTGGTGGCAACCTGGTCCGAGACCGGCTGGGCAAACTATTTGCAGAATGACGCCAAGGGTCAGTCCCTGGGACTCATGCTATGCCAGGATTAAACTGGATATGACTAACTAGAGTACAATAATGTGTGTTAGTTGGCACCTGGGGCGAGGGGGAGAACTTTGGGACAACGACTTTGCTGGTCGAATGTTTGCCCTGCAACAGTAAACTTTTACTAGCACAAACACCAACACATTTTAAAAATCAACATGAACATCGATGGTTTGAGGTGTGTCCCCAGCCTGTTCCTCAGTATCGGGCTGCAGCGCTGACAGCGAGTCCGAGTTGAGGATAAACTCTTTGCGCATGTAGGTCGTCTCGCCATCCCGCCGCTCAACGCGCAGCGCAAACCAGTCGCACGCGTACAGGTCTGGCTGCACGCGGCGCTCAAAGAGCCGGAGCGCTTGGCGCAGCTGCTCAACGTTTCTCTCTGGATCCAGTCGGCAGCTCACCAGCGCCAGCGCGTGGCCCGTGCGCAGGTCGACAAAGCGCAGCAGTACCAGAGGACCCCGGTCACCAAATGAGAAATTGACCAACACCTCAGTGTTACTTGCATACAGTGCCTCGGCCAGGCGCTGCTCGCGTAGCCAGCTCGGAAGGCCTTGAAATGCTCTTAGCAACCGGCGCTCAGCGCCGCTCAGCTGTGGCTCAGCTTCTGCCTCTCCGGCTGCTGGAGGCGCTTCGAGAGCGGCTGGCGCCTGCATCCGCCCATAGATCCAGCTGCCGCCGTAGAACAGGCCCTGCGCTGTACTCTTGACCAGTAGGTAGCTCAAATTCAGTGCATCCAGCACAATCAGACTCATTGTTTGTCAACTACTCTTGAGAAATTTAAATAGACATTTCGATGAGCATCGGAGAGCCACTATGAAGCCAGCTAGGAAATTGTTATTCTGTTTAATTGGAAATGTTGCAGTGCTCGTCTTTGTGATCACTCTGATATTTGTGTTTGCTGCTAGCGATCCGTACTGGCAATTCGGACCGAATCCCGAGCTGATTCTCATCGCGGTGCCGATCGACACGCTGGGGAAATATGTCGTAGCTCTCGCGGTGATCGCACTGATCGAGTGCACGCGAGTGGTCGTCGAGGACATTGGAATGCCCCTGCTCGGTTTTAACATCTACAACCCGGACAAGAAAGTGATCACCGAGTTTAGCAAGACCGAGCTCCAGTTTTACGGGTCGGCAATGTTTTTAACGAGCGCTCTGCGCGGGGTCTTCCTCGTGATGATGACCATCAGTCAGATCGACATTGCAGTGTGGACAGTGCTCATGTCGCAGATGGCCACCATGGGCTCAATCTATGTGCTGCTCAGAGCAAAGCGATTTGTGCCTCAGGATGAAGAGGCTGGCATCCCGCTTACCACACCAGAAGAACAAGAGAACACATAAATTTATCAAATTGGCACAGAGAGTAAAACATTGATGAGAGAACCGGCCAAGCCGGCGTCCTCGGCCAGCTTGAGCACCACCTTGGAGCCAGCCTCGAGTTGCAGCGAGCCAAGCGGATACGGCACGCCGTTGGGCAGCCGACCCAGCACAAAGGGATACGTAAAGGCCAGCTCGCGTCGTGCATCAGAGCGACCCGGGCTCAGGCTGCGCAGGTCCACTTGGCGGTTCCACCCGCTGCTACTGCAGCATGTGTAGTAGACCGCGTACTCTGCAAGCGCGTTGGGCGCATTGATCAGAATGCGGAACTGCAGCGAGCGGAGGATAGGCGGCAGCGCTGCGTCGTCGGGCACCTCGATCAGCGGCACGTAGATGTAGCCGTTCTCGCGCACATAGCTCGCCGGGCTCGCTGTGAACTGGTAGCCGACGTTTGGGTGGCTCGGCTGCTGCGCGCGATCCGCAGCACTAAACTGGTGCGTCCAGCTCAGCACGGGCGCCGGCTGCACCAGGTTCCTAGTCAACCGCGGCCATAGATCCTCCTCTGGCTCAATCACCTCTGCCAAGTAATCTGACATTTCATACTTTTTCATATTGTATTATTTCAGCAAACGTATACATGTTCAGACTGAGACCCTTGCGTTTTGCCAAGGCTCGTCATGTCAATCAGCTCGGACGCGTCCTGAAAGAGACCCGCCAGATCAAGGCAATGCTGGCCAAGCTTACGCCCAATGAGACTCCGATCCTTTTATTTCCATCGTTGGCTTCGCGAGCTTTATCCAGACACTCTGAGAGGGATATAGAGAAATAAACTTTCACTGCTGCCCGTGCTGGCAATAGTTGTGATCCAAATCATCGCAGAGCGTACACTGCAGCCAGCGCTCGTGCCGCTGGATCTCAGACAGGCAGGGCTGCTGCGCAGCGCTAGGCAGCGCCTCAATCACTGGCCAGCTGCACTGCAGCGCCAGCATAAAGTAGCAGCAGAGCCAGCGCTGGCGCCGGTTGGCCCACCAGCTCAGAAATATGCACCATTTCCTCTTGCATGCAGTACCACTGATTTTGATGTGAATATTAGGATCCAGGAAGAAACAGCGCCAATTGGTGGCGCAGACTGAAGCAAGTGTTATGTGTGAAAAGTTTTTAGACGTAATTAAAAAGCAATTGTGGATGTAGCAGGAATAGAAATTGTATTGGGGATGACTCGTATCCAGTGTGTTCTCCTGGATCATGTGCCTTTACTCAGTCTGTCAGCGCCATGATCGCGTTGACGACATCGCCGTCCTCTTGTACGAGCGCCCACCACGACTCGTTCCAGCTTTTGCCAGTTTGACCCATCACCAGCTCAATGTCGTAGGGAGCAAAAGTTTCGAGCGGGAATTTTTGCGTCTCACAGTCTATAAAGTTAAAGTGACGACATCTGAGCATTTGACTAATAGAGGCGCGCTGGATGCCTCTCTCGCAGCATTCGCAATTGCACATGAGCCAGGCCAGGCAGCGCCTGATCTGTGCGAGAGATGGATCCGCAGCCGGAGCATGCCTCTGCACTGCCTCGATCACCGGAGCTAGGCAGCCCTGTGATTAGAGAGGCTGTTGTTACCAATCCGAGAGCCAAGTACTGCGTCAGCCAGCAGCGACGTATTTGCTCGACCAAGTGAATGAAGAATTTCCATTTTTGTGCAAGGTAGTCTCCTGAGAAACGCAAAGACACAGCCAGCTCCCGCGTCAATGGGAAGCTGGGATTATTTCCAGTGCCGAGGACGATGCGCTGCAAGTGCGGATGTTGGAAGATGTTGCAGTTGCCATCGTCATCTGATAAAATGTTGAGATCTGCCTGCTCGACAATGAGTATTGTGGAGCCTCGCATCGGGTAGGGAAGGCGAGTCAAGAGTGCCAAGTGCGGCGCATTTCTGCTAGACAGGATCTTCGCCCGGATCGGCCGGGGCGAATACTGTTGCAGAAATGTCGTTAAATAAAAGCGGCGCGCTTCCTCCTCAGCGAGGCTCTGCATTGCTGGCAAACTTTATTGTTGATAAACCCCGACAAGGTGCGGATGCTGCTTGGCCAGCCAGCACATGGTCAGCAGAGAGACTGCGAGAATGGCACCATACACTTTGATCTTGACGCCAGTTTCCTTGGGCACCAGCGCGCTGAGCAGCTCCCAGGCGCTGATATACAGAAATATCGATGCAATGATGCCAACAATGGCATAGGAAAAGTGAAGATGCGGCGGGCGAACCTTTTGCTTCTTGGGCGCCTTGTCCATCTGCTTGCTAGCAGACTTGAGATTTTTTCGAACAAGCTGGTAAATTTTTTATTGTCCAAGAGTTAAGAATTGTCTGCACGGATACATGTCAGCAGCACAACAAAAAGCACTGGCGCGTCAGATGATCGCCAGCTCCAAGGGCCTCACGCGGGCCACGCTCAAGTCGGGCCTCGCCAAGACGCCGACTGCCAGCGCATTCTGCGGAAACGGCGGCGTCGGCGCGCCCGGCCCCGGCTGCAGCCTCTACAACCCCGCCTCGGAGCCCGGCTTTGAGGGCAGCATCATCAAGCAGATGGGCGGCTCACAGATCGTCGACCCGTCGACCTGCGCCGGGGCCGGCGTCGGCGTGCCTCCCGATCACACCATCGGCGGGCACCTGGACACCTCGGTCGGCTGCCCTGAGGACGGCGACGTTCTGATGTGGCGCGCCGGCACGGGCACTTGCCCGGGCCGCTGGGTGAACGCCTCGCTCAAGGAGGCGTTTGCGCGTGCCTGCCTCTCGGTGCCCGATGACCTCGCGGACGAGGACTGCGCTGTGGCCAAGGCACCCTACGAGAAGGCGTGCTGCTCTGCCACCTCCTCTGCTGCCCCTAAATCGATTCTCGCTCGCGCCTCCAAGGCGGTGAGCAAGAGCAGTGCTGCATCGGCATCAGCTGCTGTCTCCACTGGCAAAACATTTGGCTCTGGGGCCGATGGCGACTTGACTCTGCAGAGCGACAGCGAGCTGACGACCGACATGTACTTTCGCAATCTGAATCTCAACGGATACACGCTCTACACCAATGGCTACCGGCTCTTTGTCAGCGCCTCGCTGAGCGCCGGCCGCCACGAGAAGACGGGTCGCACTGGCACCATCGCGTGCGACGGTGAGGACGGTACCGCTGAAGCTCCGGGCAAGGGCGGCGCAGCGGCAACTCTAGGCGGTGGTGCCTCTGGAAATTCCACCATTGATTACAGCATTTCGGGAAGCGCTGGTAGCAATGGAAAGGGCGGGGTGGGCCCCGCGGCACAGCTGGTGAGCGAGCTTGAAGGCGGCCTCGGCCTGCTCTCAGAACTGGATAGCGCTGTGCGCATGCGCGCGCTGGACGGCCGCCGGCTGACCGGTGGCGCCGGAGCCGTTGGCCCGCACGCGGGCGGCGGCGGAGGAGTGGTGTTTGTCGCTGCGCACAACACACTGCTTGGCGGCACCCTGCGTGCCCGCGGCGGCATTACCGGAGCCAGCGACAGCGGCGCCGGTGGCGGTGGCGCAGTGGTGTTTGTCCATGCTGACCCGACCACTTGGCAATTCGACCTGGCTGGCGGCGACGCTGTTGCCGAGGCTGGCAAAGCCTACGACATCCGTGTCTAATAAATGTTATGTTGGCTAACTGATAAAGAGAGAAGATGTCATTCAATCTTACCGTGCGCAAAGATGGTGACCGATCAACTGGCAACAACATATCCCCGCTTCTAGGAGCTACATTCCTGGCCGACGGCACTTCAGACTTCAATATTGGCCCGACAGATGCGGCCGGTAATGCAACAATGTCCATTCCTTCGGGTAGCTATACCGTGAAAGAGTCGGTGGCACCGGCCGGCTTTAACACCATTGCCAGTATGTGCATAGGCCCTTTCGCAAATCCAGTCTCAACTCCTTATCAAGAGGTGGTAAATTTGAATCAGAACAGGTCCACTCGGAGGTTTATCAATTGGCGCGACAACCCTCCTTATCCGGAAACATGCGGTCTCCGAATCGCCTTGATCCTGGATCGCTCTACGTCCATCAGTGACTCAGAGTGGATGATGGTCCAGGCGGCTGCCAAAGCTTTTGTCAATGTCTTGGTTAACACTGGCGACAATCCCCCGGTGTCGGAGATTCTGCTGATCACGTTCGGCACTCTCGCCGTAATCAGGCAAGTTGCCGGCCAAGATTGGACATCTATTTATTTGCAGGCCGGTGCGGATGCTGTCAATGCTGTGATTGACAGCATAACTCCACCCAGTTCTAGTCCCACTCAGTACACAAACTGGGATGCGGCGTTTAGGTTGGTATCCACGGTGTCTGCGCAAGTTGTTGTGCTGATTACAGATGGAAACCCTACTGCTTATAACCTTTCTCCAACTGTGACTGGAAGCGATGTAACATTTGAGACCATGGAAGCAGCAATTGCCTCTGCAAATCTTGCCAAGATCAGTCCCATGCTACCCAAAGTTATTGGCGTTGGCGTTGGCGATGGACTGTCTGATGAGAATATCAAGTTGGTCAGCGGGCCAACTCTGAATGATGACTATTTCTTGGCTACTGATTTTAATGACTTGCTCATGACACTCAATCAAGTCGCTGTCCTGTTGTGTGGCATGATGATCTGCGTGCACGAGGACACGCTGGTGGCGACGCCCGCCGGCTCGCAGGCAATCTCTGCCCTGCGCTCGGGAGACCTTGTCAGCGATGTCAGCGGAAGCGCTATGCTTATTAAGCACACAGTGAGCACTGGCCAAAGTTCCCGCTTTGTCAAGATTAACGCTGGCGCGCTGGGCGCTGGCTGTCCAGCGGAGGATCTGCTGCTCACGCGCGGCCACCCTGTGCTCGCCGGCGGCAAGGAGATCGAGTGCCAGAAGCTGCTCAACGGATCCACAATCACTGAGGTCCAGCTGAGCCGGCCGGCCAAAATCTACACACTGGCCACGGAGCGCCGCAGCTTTGTCAGCATGCAGGGCCTGCCCGTGGGCACCTGGAGCGAGGCCGCACTCGAGAATATGCTGCTCAACGATTCCCGCGCGCAGCGGCTCTCTGTTGAGTACCAGTAAATATGATTGTTTAATAATCGCTCATTCAAAGTTCAGCTTGTCCAACAGATGGGTTTTGCAGTGCTCGAAGAATTCCGAGTCAATCGCACGACTGTGAGGCATGAATAGAGCATCATAGACTGGCCAGCCGTGATAGAGCGCTGGAAAAAGGGAGCGGACAAGCTCTTGAATTTTTGCGCGGAGCCAAGCTCGGTTAGACTTGGTAAGAGTCTGCCTGAGAATTGCCAAGCGTATCTGTGCGCGCTTTTCTGCCAACTTGTTGTCGGCCTCGAGCTGCAGCGCAAGATCAACAGGATCTGTGACAGTGGAAGAAAGCTTGACGGAACGCTTGTCAGCCCACACAAAGTCACTGAAATCCAGCTCGTCTAGAATTTTCTCTCGACAACCAGCGGGATACGTGTTCGGCTCTAGAACTTGGAAAATGAATTGGGTGGCGTTGTAGCGATGGAATGCCTTTGTAGAATCCATGCAGCGCGCCTCGATCTGAGCGTGGAGCTTGATGCGCCCTTCCTTGCTCCAGGTGGCGCGCAAAATGTTAGCCACGCTTTGAGCACGCAAATCGGCCAGACGAGCAGCAGCATCGGCTGCTTTCGGCATCAACTCTCCGTCCACAGTTGCAGCTGGTTTAGGCTTGGGAGGCTCTGCGGCCTTTGTCTCAGCAAGCTGTCGCTGCAGCTGGCAAATGGTTTCCTTAGCTGCCAGCTCGCTGCGCGCAGCAGCATTCAAATTGCGCTGCAAGTCAACATTTCTCGCTTTCTCCTCAATGAGAGCATCCTTGAGGTCCAAAAGCTCCACAATGAGAGCATCCTTGCTCTCCAACAAACTCTTGAGCCTTTGGTCCTCCATGTTGGTTTAAAAAATGACAAAACATGGGATGAATCGACTTTTCATTTATCATCTGTACAATTTTCTAAAGCAATGCGAGCATTGACAATGTCAAGCAGCGCAGCATAATTCCAAGTCAGCCTTTCAGCCGAGCACCAGCGCCCGCTAGTTCGATCCAGCTGTTCAGAGTAGTGGAAATTGCTTTTG
>Ga0315284_10000742_pt1 | contig 44821 bp, 69 predicted proteins | sample YL17G09_16_MG_FD_203696 | JGI IMG/M metagenome (GOLD analysis project Ga0315284, IMG submission 203696) | Sediment microbial communities from Yellowstone Lake, YNP, Wyoming, USA - YL17G09_16 | ecosystem: Environmental > Aquatic > Freshwater > Lake > Sediment | place: USA: Wyoming | collected...
AGAGCCACAAGCAGATTGCGAGCCGCGTTACGCAGCACTTCATGGCCCTTGTTCTCGCAGGAGATGGAGCGGATCTCCACCGAGAACAAGGGCCATGAAGTGCTGCGTAACGCGGCTCGCAATCTGCTTGTGGCTCTCCGGGGAGCGCAGGACGCACGGCGGACGCTGGCCGACCGCGTGGAGGGGATGGCCGCGCAGATCGATGATCTTGAGAGACAGCACGCGACCCTATCCCGCGACCTGGAGACGGCTGACGACCAACTCACCAAGAGCGAGGCCGAGGCGGAACTGGCGGCGTACGAAGCCGAGGCACTCGTCGATACGCCACTCAGCGCGGTCTCCCAGCGGATCTCTGAGGCCGAGGGGACGAATGCCAAGATCCGAGAGCAACAGCGACGCGGAGAACTCTTGAAGCAGAGGGAGGCGAAGGACTCCGAATCAGTGGCGTTGACGAAGGCGCTGGTGGCCCTTGACGTGACTCGGGAGAAGGCACTCCAAGCGGCCGAGTTCGGTGTGGAGGGCTTGGCGTTTCGAGACGGCGACCTCCTGTTCCGCGGGCGTCCGTTCTCCCAGGCGAGTACCGGGGAGAAGGCAGAGATCGCGATCTACTTGGCCTCGGCCCTCAACCCGAAGGCGCCGGCCATCATCTTCGACGAGGGATCGCTGTTCGATCAGACGACGTTGGATCGGATCAGGGTGGCGGCCGAGCGCGTCGGCAAGCTGGTGCTCATGGGGAGGGTCGGTCACGGCTCTGAGGTGACGTTCGCTCTCTCTGGCGGCGAGGTGGAGGGGGCATCCGCGGAATAGGGGCTGCGGGGTTCTGTGCGGTCCGCTGCTGGCCCCGGCGGCCCGCACGGGCCAGTTGTGCCGGATAGTTGTTTCGGCTGGGCGCGGGGCGTATGGTGGGGTGAGCAAGCGGAGGTGGGGCATGAGGGTGGAGTCGGCGAGGGGCACGGGGCATCTTGGCGGGTCGATCACAACGCCGGGCACTGTGGAGGAACGGATCTTCAGGCTCCTCTACCGGCATCGCGGGGAGTACGTTTCGGCGGGCGAGGTCGTTGCGCAGTGTGGGCTGACCACCGCGATCTCGACACACATGTCTTCGATTCGCCGGGAACTTGAGCGCAAGCCGGAACATCGACTGATGCTTGAACCGGCGAAGCGGTTCGACGCCAAGGACTGGCGTTACCGGCTGATGAACATGGACGCGGGCGAGCCTCAACTCGATCTGCGAGTTGGGGCGGGAGCGGAAGCGTGACGCAACATTTCGGGCGGGGGGCTCTCCGTAGGCTGGCAACAGCCTGTCTCTGAGCGGAGGGCCTTCTTGCCTTCCCACTCAGAGGGGAAGGGGCGGGGATGGCGTTCGGTGTGATTCAGGGGCGGCTCTGGCGGAGTCCATCTGTACGCGGCCTCAGTGACGCTGCGAAGTTGGCGTGGAACTACCTCTTGGGAAATGACCACGGGAACATGCTGGGGTACTACCGGGTGCCACTGCCGTACATGGCTGACGACTTGGAGTGGACGGAAGAGAAGGCGAGGGAGACTCTCAGCGCGCTAGAGAAGCGGGGGCTGATCGCCTACGATCAAGCCACGTGCATCGTCTTCATCCTGCACTTCCTGAAGTTCAACAAACTCTCGGCCGGCGATCGCGAAAAAGGGGCGATGGATCGACTGCGTGACCTCCCGAGTTCACCGTTGTATAAGCGCCTTTATGCAGCGGTGAACGAATGGGCGCCGGGGTGTCACCGATTGTTGTTGGAAATGAGACGCATTGGCGGTTCTGACTCCCTCTTCGGCGGGGCATTAGGTGACCTCAAGGAGTCCTCGACGACACCCCGAGGTGACACAGATACAGATATAGATGTAGTTGTAGTTCGAGATGTAGTTGGTAGTGGGGGGTGCGGGGGGGAGGAGGGCGGGCCGGTGAAGGTCTCAGCGGAGCGAATCGAACGTGATGCGGTCAACCTGCTCAACGATCTGTGCGAGAGGACGGGCGCGGCCCGGTTCCGAGAGGGACACGGAATCAAGGCACGCGTTGCCGAGGGTGCGACCCACGAAGACATCCTGCTAGTTGTCCACTTCAAGTTCGCTGAGTGGTTTCGGGACCCGAAGATGACGAACTACCTGCGGCCCAAGACGATCTTTGGAACCGAGAACTTCCCCGGATACCTCGGCGCAGCGAGGCAGTGGGAGCGGAGTGGGAGACCGGCACTCGACCCGAAAGAATCGGCGGCGCGTGGGACCACTGCCTGGCTCAACGGAGACGCTGGCGGCCCACCCCAGGAAGGATAGCGGGCGGGCTTGTGTTACATTGTGGTTTCCGGGTATACTGTCTGCCAGGAGGTGGACAAAGCGATGGCTACGAAGACAGCAATCTTGGACGCGGCGGCATTGCTCCATGCCACCGTCGGTTTCGAGTTCCCTGACACCGAGGAAAAGGTGACTGCGATGTGGAGGGTCTGGGAGAAGATGTTCGCGGGTATCCCGGACGACCTGTTGGAGCGCGCGACGTTGGCCGCTGTGCGAAAGGCGTCGCGGAGGTATCCTCTTGCCCCCGGTGCGATCTACCAGGAGGCCGTGGCCTTGACTCAAGCTGAAAAGCCATTGGAGGGACAAGCATTCGAGCAGGCGGTGGCCGCGTGTCGTGACGGAATTGCGCGGGCGGAACTCGCCGACGAACATGCTTGGGACGCCTACATGGCTCTGGACATTGCGATTCGAAGGGCAGCAAAGCAGGTTGGTCTCCGCGAGATGGCGGACGGGGAGAACCGGGCGGCGGTACGCTCGGCTTTCGCTCGGTACTACGCGGCCCAAGTGGAGGTCTTCGCCTCCGAGCGGCTTGCGGCTACTCCCTGCCTCGCTGGGGGCAGGATGGAGGCTCTGGGCGTCGGCTAGGATCTGGGATTCAGAGCGGAGGGCGGAGATGGCGAGAGAGGAGATCACGGATGGCGCCGTGCGCGAGTTGCCCAAGAACATCGAGGCAGAGCAACTCGTGCTCGGTGCCTTTATGCTTGGTTGGGGTGGTGGAGAGGCCCTTTCCATTGGCATCGAGGCGCTGAGAGCCGAGGACTTCTACCTCCAAAAGCATCGGATCCTCTTCCGCTGCTTCGTCAACCAGTTTGCCGAAGGGATTCCGACAGACATCATCTCGATGGCCAATGCGCTCGATGAGCAAGGGGATACCGAGCGTGCCGGCGGGCGCCTCTACTTGAACGAACTCCTGGCGCACGCGGCGACGTCGACCTCCGTCGAGTACTACTGCCAGATCATCCGCAAGAAGTCGGCACTCCGCTCGCTGATCGAGGCAGGGGCCATCATCACGGAGAGTGGCTATGACGAGGTGGAGGAGGTCGAGAAGCTCCTAGATCAAGCGGAGGGACAGATCTTCGCCATTGCCGAACGAGGACAAGAGCGAACCTACGTCAGCGCCGAGTCATTCCTCTCAGAGCATCTCAACGAGCTTGAGGCACGACACAATGATCCGAATCGCTGCGTCGGGGTCCGCACCCACTTCCCGACACTCGACGGGCTGACGGGCGGCCTCATGCCGTCCGACCTCATCGTGATAGCCGGGCGGCCGGGCACCGGGAAATCGAGCTTGGTTCTCGCGTTCGTCCGCGAGATTCTCTTGAAGGGATCTGGGACCATCGCCTTCTTCAGCCTGGAGATGTCGAAAGAGCAGGTCCTGGAACGGTTACTGACGGGGGCATCGCACACGGACCTCCACAAGCTGCGGACTGGGTTCATGGCGATGGATGGCTTCCGGGAGATCGTCCGGGTGATCCCGGGCCTCCACCTCGGGAGGCTGTTGATCGACGACTCCCCAGGGTCTACGGTCATGGAGATCAGGAGTCGCGCGCGCAGGATCTCGGCGCAGACCGGGGACCTCGCCCTGGTGGTCGTGGACTACCTACAACTCATGGACGCGGGGATCAAGACGCAGCTGAGGGAGCAGGAAATCGCGTACATCACACGCTCACTCAAACGCCTAGCGCGCGAGTTGAATGTGCCGGTGGTGGGCGTCTCCCAGCTAAGCAGGAAGGTGGAGGAGCGTGACAACAAACGACCACGACTCTCAGATCTACGTGAAAGTGGGGCAATCGAACAGGATAGCGACGTCGTCCTCTTCATCTACCGTTGCGACTACTACGAGGGGCCGCCGGAGGATGGGGCACGCGTCAGGAAAGGAGTACCCGCCGAGTTGATTGTGGCGAAGCAGCGTAATGGGCCGCCGGGTATTGTCCGCGCGGTCTTCTTGAAGGAGTCGGCGACGTTCCACGAGGCAGCAAACGAGAGGGGGAGCACCGATGTCGAATGAAAGCAAGAAGCAGCTCTTGATGTGCGAGCGAGGGATCCGCGCGATCTGCGAACGCCGGAAGTGGCAGACGCGGAGGATGCCGGTGTGCCTTGAGGAGATCAACTTCCGGCCCGATGACTGGCTGGTGGACGACCCGGAGGGCGTGGCGTTCCGAGATACGCGGCGTTGGCGACTGACGCACAAGCAGGCGCAAACCGAGATGTTCGTGGACTCCCCATTCGGCGGCGAGGGCTCGATGCTCTGGATCAGAGAGCCGTGGACTTTCCGCGACGGGCGGATCTTCTTCACGGGAATTGACCCAGACTGCGGCAACGAGGTCATACCCGAGCCGGAGATGCTGGCGACCCTCCAATCGTTCAAACGCTTGGAAGGAGGGCACCCATCGCTGCACCTTCCGCACTGGGCCTCCAGGTATCTCATCACCTTGTCGGGAATCCGGTTGGAACGCGCCAACCAGCTCACGGCGCAGGATGCCTTGGAAGAAGGCGCCGAGGGCATCGAAGACTACCTGCGGTGGTTCGCCGATCTCCACGGTTCGGTTGAGCGCAACCCGTGGGTGCTGGCGTTGCGATGGGAGATGCTGCTTGTCGGGCAAGGACGTGACAAGAAGCTCGTGGAGAAGCCGGGGAGGGTTTGATGCCAGTCAGTCCAGAGGTGAGAGCACAGGTCACAGAGAGGACAGAGGGGGCCTGTGCATTCTTCCACAGGCACCCATACACGGATGGCACGCACATGGTTCACTCGGACCATCAGGGAATGGGTGGGATGCCGGAGGACGCCGACTGCAACCAGCCAGAGAAACTGAATCTCGGCTGTCCGCTCTGCCATCCCCAGAAGCTCCACGCTGAGGGCTACAAGATCGTCACGATCGACATGGAGCACAAGGACGAAGATGGACACCCGGACCCCATTCTGGAGGTGGAGGATCGCGATGGAGTGCGGGTCTCGCACGATCAGCTCTACGTTCACGTCCTTCAGCGTGTCAAGAGGCTCCGAGCGATTCTCGGGACGATGGAGGAAGTACAGCACGTCGAGGGATCGAGGGCCTGCGCGATGCTCGAACTCTACCGCGGCTACGACCTCCTGATGCCCGAGGCGTCGACACCCGAGAAGTTCTTCCGAGCGCATGGCTTCGACTCGGAGGTAGCGATCAAGGAAGCGCTGGCCGCCGAATGGCTGGAGCACAACGAACTCCAGTGGCCGGTTGGCCTGCCGACGAGTTTCGTTGCCATCCTCCAGAACTGCTCGCAGCGCCGTCTTTTCGGAACTCTCGACCGCAAGGGAGTGCAGGAGTTCCTTGTGGAGATGGTCGGCTTGGGGAAGGCTGAAGCCAAGGAAAAGCTGGCCGAGCTCGGGATCATCAGCCAGGTGGCAAACCTGTTCCTTGCAGTCACCGACCCGATGTCCAGCGGTGGCCACGAGGGGAGTGGGCTGCGGGAGGAGATCGAGATCGATCCACTGGTCCGTGTCTACCGATCGTTCGATGTGGAGACGGTTCTAGAGCGGCCGGAGAACAAGGGCGGCGACGTCGTGGTCATGGCGCTGGGCCGGTTGGCGAAGGGATGGGCCTGGAAGCGAGGCAAGGGGGGCGGTCTGTCTGACGCCGATGGCAACCGGCTGACGATCATCGACCTCACCGAGTTGCCGACGATGGAGGACGCGGACCTCGCTCTGCAAGGCGCCGAGACCGAGGAGGCCGCAGAAGATGACGGCTCTCAGTGATCGGAATGTCGTCCGCCGTGTCGAGTGCGGATCGTGCGGCGCGGAGTCGCTGCACAATATGTCGGCGAAGGAAGCGACGGCTGGGAACTCCGTGCGTATCGTCTGCCCATCGTGTCGGTGGGCGGGGACGGGGATCATCCTTCCGCCGCGGGTGGCGGTAGGCTACCGAGCGAAGGGCTTTACGAAGGGCGGAACGGGGGCGTGATGAATAGGAGACGGGCGAAGAAAGCGGCGGTGAAGTGGTACGCCGAACAGGGTTTGGCGAGGGAGACGGGCGCGCGACTCACTGGGCGGGAGCGCGTCTGGATACAGGAGCATCGGCGCGCGCTATTGCTGTTCGCTCCGTTTGGCGACGTGGAGCGGGCAATGAGGGAGCTGGCCCGCGTCTTCGAACGGCTCACCTGCACGGTACAAGTGGCTTGCGAGAGACTGGGCGAGCTGTTCAAAGTCCTTCCGGTAGCCGATCTTGAGGAATTGGCCGAGATCGAGACGCTGGCGGAAGCGGCCTTTGACCAGGGAGTTGAGCACGGGTTCCTCCTGGGCGGGGCGCCTGCGGGAGGTGAGATCCCATGCGCTTCATAGCCTATGGGTGCGGAGCAGTTGCAGGGTTCGCAACCGGGTCGGCCATCCGGATGAAACGGGTGGCATTCTGGTTGCCGGTTGTTCTCCTCGTCCTGTTGGGACTGATGCTCTCGGGTGGGTGTACGGAGCACTTCTCGGTGATCTTCGAGATTGACGCCGAGCCGACGGATGGCTGCGTTCCGTTCGATGCTCAGATCAACGTCAACGACCTCGGGCCAGGCTGGGCATACTGCGTGCTCCTCCCTGATGGTTCGACACGCGAGGTGACGCCGGGCGCCCCGGCGACGATCGCAGTGCTCCGCGACGGTGCCACGTGCGTCGTTGAAGCGGTGAACATGGAACGAGGGCTGATCCGCCACGCTGAACAGCGGTTCTCTGCGACGAATCCCGCGCCCTACTTCTACCCGCCAAGAATCGACGGGCGGTCCGCAGACGAGTGGGGGACACTCACCTCGATGGTGTCAACGGTGATCGAGTTTGCGTTCCGCCAGTCCACGGCTGGCTCTTGGAATAGCGGGATCTACTACGACCGGCCATGGAGGATCGTCGCATTCAGGTTCCGCTGTGACCAGAAGGAGGCGGACGACTCGTACTTCTGCGACCCCTACGAAGCCGGCACCTTCCACTGTACTGTACGCAATCAGTGGATCGTGGAGAACGCGATCAAGGTGTTCCCTGTCTACACGAGCATCCAGCCGGGGGAGAGAGGGGATCCCTTGCCCTACGCGCCGCTGGCGTTGGTCGGCTACCCGTTTCTTGGGCCGAAGAACACAGACGCCTACCGGGAGGTCTCATTCTCTGAGCAGTGCGCGCAGATCCAGGTGACGATCGAGGACGACATAGGGCGGCGGTTCACGGGTGAGTGGACGGTGCGGGTTGGCGGGCGCCCATCGAATGCAGGGACCGACAGCGGCGGGATCAAGGAGGGGGCGAATGACGACCACGAATGAGCGCATCGCGAGATGGTTGGGAGCAATGGCACGAGCGGAATACTGGGCCAACCCAAGAGAAGGGATCGTCATCTCGCTAGACCGCATCGAGTTCTATCGCGCTGGGAGCCTCGATGGCAAGAAGAGAACAAGCGTTGAGCCGTGGTCTCCCGACACCGACATCTCTCTCTGGCACGGGCCCGAGGGGATCCTCGCGGAGATCGAGAAGAAGTGGATGATGGCAGCCTTCGTCGAGGCGTTGATCGGGGAACTCGGCATGACGATCGAGCAAGAGCACGACGGATCGCTCTGGGTGCAGTTCGAACGCATCGGCCCGATTCTGCGCTCCGAACCCGCCCAACTCAGCGCCGCGTTGCGAAAGTGCATCGAGAAGGAGGGCCATTGAAGATCGTCGGCAACCCAACGTGCTCGGATTGTGGGGCGGCTGTCGGCTACCTGCGTGTCTGGCCCACGGCGAAGGTCGTTGGCGGGGAGACCGTGGCCGGATGCAGGCAGTGCGGAGGGATCACGACGGTGCACGTCGATGCGCCGGATGATGACGACGTGAAGATGCAGAGCAAGCGGGAGAGCCTAGCGCGGAGACACCGATCGGAGAGCGGATGATCCACTTCATCGACCGGGACTGTCGATCCTATGAGCACGGGGAGATCGAGGAAGGGGCGGAAGGCATCCGGGATGAGGGGGCGGTCCGCGACGTGAAGGACATGGCGGGCAGCTTTCTCTTCGTCTACACGTCGAAAGGCAAGTTACGATTCTCGGGCGATGATCGCAAGGCGCTTCTCGACGGCGTGGGGAGGATCTTGGAGGCGGGACAGCCTTGACTGGCGTTGCGGAGTTCGGCTACAATCAGTCGTCGTCAGCATCTCTCGCCAAAGTGGTGAGACGACTCCGCTCGTAAGCCGGTCCGGCTCGCCCAGCTGGGCCGGCTGCTCCTTTGTTGGAGAGGTGGATGATGGAAGATCCAGAGGTCTCGCGGCGTCGCGCCGAACTCAAGGAAGCCAAGAAGCACGCAGTGGCCACGCCGGTGCTCCCCGAAGGAGTGAAGCCGCGGCGGATGTGGAATCAATTCGGGCACTGGACTTGCGAACTGCCTAACGGTACCAGCCAGCGCGTGGATGGGGAGTTCGTGCTCCTGGCGACGACGCTTGGCCTCTACCCGATGATCGCCGCAGTGGACCGCAGGGAAGGTGGCATTGTCCTTGATCCGGTCAACCTCGTGCGCGATGCGGACAGCGGACTTCTCGCCTACTCGCCACGCTGGTTTCCTCTTGTCGCTCATCTGGATGGAATCGACAAGATGCTGGCGAACTTCCCACAGTGGGGATTGGAGGAGGGACGCGGTTTCCTCCCCAAGCTCTGGGTGAGGTCCGAGGTCGTGGAGTGGGGGCGGATCTGATGAGCGAGTCTGACGAGCGACGGGCGAGTGGTTTGTACTGGGACGAGGCCCTTTCCTATGTGGAGGGGTGTACGCACGTTTCTCCGGCCTGCGACCACTGTTGGAGTGCCTCTCAAACCAATATGCGGGCCGGGCAGAGTAACGCGAAGATCATCAAGCGTTATCGCGGGCTGGTGGACTACGGCGGGAAGTTCAACGGCAAGATCAGGGTGATGCCTGAGTCGCTGAACAAGCCGACGTCTAGGAGGAAGCCGACAGTCTTCGCCGTGTGGAATGATCTATCCCACGAGGGGGTGACAGACGATCAGGTGCGGGACTTATTGAGAGTCGCAGCGACATGCCCTCAACACACGTTCCTCATCTGCACGAAACGGCCGGAGCGCATGGCTGCGTTTTTCGCCAAGCGAGGAGAGGGTACGGCGCCTCTTCCGAATGTCTGGCTCGGGACGACCCTCGAGCAGCAGCGGTATATCGAACGCTTGGATTGGCTCATGCAATGTCCGGCTGCGGTGCACTGGGTGAGCGTCGAGCCGCTGCTCGGAGAGGTCAGACTCATGGATGAGGTCGGGCTGTTCGGAGAACGTCCTGGCACGAAGCTCAATCTGATCGTCTGCGGTGCCGAAACGGGCTCGCAGGCTCGCCCAATGCACTATCTGTGGGCGAAGAGGGTGAAGGATGACTCGGTCGCCTTCGGGATACCGTTCTTCTTCAAGGGCTGGGGCCGTTGGATGCCCGCCACGACGGGGATGTGGTTCGATCCGCTCGACGGGTGTCCGGAGTTCACTCCACCGGCTCGCGGTGCTAGCACCTATGATTTCGGTGATGAGTACGGAGCGGTGCGCGTCGGCAAAGAAGTGGCGGGAACTGCTAAGCGTCTACTTGATGGAAGGGAATGGCTAGAGATGCCGGAGAGGTAGCCCGCTTGTTAGCGTTGGGCGATCCGGCTATAATAGCGGCGCGAGATTGAACGAGCGCGAGGAGGGCGGGCGATGCTATACGAACTCATCAACCCAAGCGATGCGGTGACGTTCTACGCTGATTCGGTGGCTGTGGCGAGGATCGTAGCTATTCTCGTCGGGCAAGGGCAGTACCCGATCAAAGATGCGCAGGGCGAAGCCTGCGGAGGACTGCTGCTATTCATGTCGCAGGCCGAAGTGGATTCGTTGCTCGCTGAATGGTTCGAGGGCACATCTGTTGCGGACTTTATCGAGCAGCACAAGGCGGAGATCATCACGGCGCTGGAGAGTTTCGCGACGATGAGCAGGGGCGACCGCCGAATCTACGATGCGGCGTGTGCGGCGATCACCGATTCCGAGAAGCTGGCGGAGTTCAAGGCATCTCAGGAAGATGTGCAGCGCACGAGCCTCAATCGGATCACTGACTACGCGGTGGCTTTCGCTAAGAGGTTGCGTGGGCAGGAAGTGGAGAGCGTTCCGGCGCCGAATTCGGTGTTGGTTGGGGAAGCTTGAGCCGGGAGATCGCAGCGGGCACGGCAGCGAAAGCGAACCGCCGGTGGAAGGTGCCGAGGCAACTGGTTGCCCGCATGAGATAAAGGCCGCGCGGGTGGGGGAGGTGGTCCTCCTCGGAAAGGTCGCTGAACCTACCCGCGAGGACCTGGGGAGGAGCGGAATGTCACAGAAGACGAGAGCGGCAAGGGCATCAGTCCAGGCATTCATCCGGGAGTTTCCCGAGGTCTCGAAGTCCGCCGGGCTCCAGAGGATGTTTGATGCTCTGGACGAGGCAGAGAGAGGAGAAATGCGGATGTCCCGACTCATGCAGTTGGCTTCGGCTTGCTGCATTGAATTGCGGTCGCTGGCTGGAAAGCACGTTGGCTACATAGGCGAGGCGATTGATGCCCGCTACATCGGGCAACAGATTGAGGAGCTTTCCCGCGAAGAGATAGACGACCGCCATGGGCGTCGTGGGGACGAAGGAAGAACGAGGGAAGAAGGAGCGGATGGCGATCAGGTATCCGTTGCGATCTTCGGCCCTTCACCTTTGCCCGCCCAAAGTACAACGGAGATCGTACGGAAGGATTCGGGCGAGATCTTGTGGATACGGCATTATCTCGGCACCTACCGGCGGGCGGAAATCGGAGGGAAGTTCGCTCACGGCGTGACCACCTATCAGATCTTCGATACTCGGTTCGCACGCGGGAAGCTCGAAGGGGCGCTTGTGGAGTACCGAGTCCGCCCGGTTTCGGCGCAGGCGCCATGGTAAGGCCTGACCATGGGTGTCTGATGTGTGGAAAGCAAATCCCCCGGCGGGCCGTTCGGGACCACGGCTGGGAGATCCTGAACATCGGGCAGAAGGGCAAGGGCCAGAGGTGGTACAGGAACTGCGGGTGTACCGATTCCGCGACGTTCCACCAGAAGGCGACCGAACTCTTCGACAAGGGGTTTGACCACATCCCATTGGTCTTGGACCTCGATCAGACGGCCGGGCTTCCCGATGGCGTCCCTTGTTCCCATCCAGGCTGCTTGAGCCACAGAACTCATCCATGCGAGGGCTGTGGGAGGGTCTCAGGCCGCCGGGTGCCTCCGAATCCAATTGCGTTGCTCTTGGAGGCGATGGGGGATCGCCGGGCGGAGATCCGGCGGACGATCACCAGAGACGTGATCTTCCTACTCCAAGCGCGGCGCATTCAGCTGACCATCGAGGCTGCTGATGACATCGAGATCTCTGATGGCGAAGACGGTTTCTGGAAGATGGATCCCGACTCCGAAGGGATGGTGCTCAGGAACATGGACAGCGGGCAGGAGATGACGGGCAAGGAGGCCGAAGACTTCCTGCTGGAACATGGGCGCGCCGTGGAGATCTGGGACGATGTCGAGATCTATGGCACGCACGACGAGGCGCAAGACGTTGGAGAGGCCACGGACCACCGCTATCCTAGCGGTTGGCGAGTGTACGGAATGCCATTGGGCGGAAAGCTGGCGGAAGCTCTGAGGCCAGACATGCTGGCCCTACTCAAGCAAAGGGGTGAGCGGTAATGCGTTGGATCATCGCGATCTTGGTTGCGGGGACATTGGCGTTGGGCGGGGTGTCCGCGTGGAAGCACATGGAGGCCAAGGCATTCGTCTCTGATCTTCAACTGGCTTACGACGCCAGCACGCCGAAGGCGAAAGCCCAATACCTACAGCAGTTCATCACGCAGGCGGAGGCCGCCAACCTCCCCGAGTACGGTAGTTGGGTCGTCCAGCGGGCGAACCTCAAGACGGCGAACCAGCTTGACATCCTGCGGAGCCTCGTGGAGCGGTGCACCGAACTCGCGGCGCTCGACCGGGCCTCAATGGGATTCAGCCAGGGCATGACCCAGTTGACGGGTGACGAGTTCGAGTACATCAAGTCGAACGCCATCCCGTTCTTTGAGAAGGCACGGCGCATCGAGTCCGGCTGGCTCCTGATCAACGGGTTCTTCATCGGCGTCGGGCTAACGGGCGGTGCGATCTTCTGCAAGGCTGCTGGATGGTCGAACCGGTAGACGATTACCTGGCGCCGGTCTGAAGTGATAAGATGGACGAGCAGAAACGGAACTGCGAAAGAGGAGGTTTCAATGCGGAGAAAGAGATGCTCGAAGGGGCTCGCCGCTATGTTGATTCTGGCGAGTGTGTTGCTCGTTGCGCTGTTGTCGCTGTCGGTTGTCGCGCAGACGGCGGCTGACCCAGCAGTAGGTGCGGGATTGAGCGGATGGGAGCAACTGGTGACGACGATCCTCGCGGGAACGCTCGGCATGATTGTCGCTCAGTTCATCAAGGAGAGACTGCCAGTGAAGTGGGTTACGACGCGGACGATGACGTGGATCGCCTACGTCGCGGCCTTCATCTCGGCGGTGCTCGCATTCCTGGTGACGGGCGGGTTCTCGTTGCTGTTCGCGAATCCGGTGGCTGCGATCAAGGGCCTATTGGAGGCTGGCGGCTTCATGACGCTGGCCTATGCGACGATCAGCGCGAAGTTCGGTCTCGGGGGCACGGCAGTCCAGGCGGCGAAGGAGGCAGCGGCGAAGCTTGCCGCGCTTGAGGCGGGTGGTCAGAAGTGACTGGACTAGGTTGGCTTCTGATCATCACCCTCGTTGTCGGAGGGGCCTACCTTCTGACGAGGAAGCCTCGCCCGGCTGTCATTCTACCGAAGCCGAAACCGGTCACGCCGGGTACTCCAGAGGTTCCGGTCGAGGAAGCGCCGGGCATCTTCTACGGTGGATTCTGGAACTCTCCGTACTTCGACGAGGGCGGGATCCAGCACTTCGGAACGCATCGGCGCGAGATCGGCTGTGAACCGTTCGTGACGCTCAAAGGCTTCGAGCCTCGTGGGTATTCCAAGGCCCTGAACAAGGGAGAAGCTCACGAAGTGAACATCCGCGCCGTTCATCGCGAGAACGGGAAGCCCATGGCGATCTATCTGGACGGCATGGGGCTTCGCGTCGACGAGCGTTGGACGGCCGAGGATTTGTTTGACTTCTATGCGCTCGCCGAGCGGCCCGGACAAGGGAAGCCGACGAGCTGCAATCCGCAGATCCAGGCGATCTACGACGCGACCTGGGCGGCATTCGAGAAGGCTCAGGCCGAACTCGACACGCAGCTCGATCCGTTGCCGGCGGCGGTCCCGAACAAGGTGCCGCCGACGGCCTTGGCGACCGATGCAGCGACCCTGGCAACGGCGAAGGCCGGGTGCGGGACAAGCGGCTGCGTAGTCATCCCGGTATCCGGCGGAGCGATTCCGGCCAACTGTGAGTGGATCGACTGGGACTTCCGGTTCCGGTTGACCGCTCATCCGGAGATCCAGAAGCATTGGCGGCAGTCGACGCCGGTTCTCCTGAAGGTGTGCAACCCGGCTCCCGCAGCGACGTAAGAGCGGGCAGGCTTGTGACGGGGCCACCTCTTGTACGAGAGAGGTGGCCCTCTCCTCTACATCTAGCAGTGCGGGAGGTCGATGAACCGACGGGAGATTGAGGCTCGGTTGATGTTCCCGGTGCTCGCCTTGCTTGGAGGCGACGTGAGGGAGAGACGGCCTGAGGTAGTCCGAAGCTCTCTCTACAAGAAGAAGACGGCGAATCGAGAGAAGCGAGCGCGGCGCCGTAGGGCGAAGGAAAGCCGGCGCACGAATCGTTGAGGGAGGAAGCGGGCAATGGAAATCAGGAGATGCAAGGAGTGCCCGGCTATGGAATCGAAGCCGGGCGGGCGCGAAGGCGGATTCCCTGTCTGTATCTGTCACCTACGACCGGCCTGGGCGGTGGCCCAGGGCGCCGTCAGTTTCCCGGAGGTCAGAGAGGACTGGTGGTGTGTCGAGGGGCAGGCGATCGGGGAGCCTACGGCAGAGGGGAGACGGGCACGGATCGAGGCACTCATCACTGAGCGCGAACAGATGCTGGCCGGGAACCAGAAGCGGTCGCGCAATGACGAGGCGCAGATGTACGGCGAGCAACAGTTCGCTGACCTCGCAAGGCTGTTCAACGAGCTGGCGACCTCCTAAGGACCACATGGAACCATTGCACGGGATCCTGATGCAGACGGCCTCGCCATTGACGGCAGCGGATCTGCGCACGATCCTTGCTGGATACCGATTCCGGTTTTCGACGGAGGAACAGCTTCATGCGGGGATGGAAGACGTGATGGCGCGCGAGGGGCTCCGTTGGGAGCATGAGAGACATCTCTCGACTGGCCGGATCGACTTCCTTGTGGAGTCCGGGATCGGCATCGAAGTGAAGGTCGACGGGAGCCGAGCCGCGCTCCTGCGACAGATCTCCCGGTACCTTCTTCAATCGGAGGTCCGCGAGTTGCTCGTCATCACGACGAGGGCTTCCCATTCCGAGATCCCGATGGTGATGCACGGGAAGACGGTTCGCGTTCTCTATCTCTCACCGGGGATGCTATGAGGACCTATGGCACGATGAGGTTCGTTCTAGAGACGGGGCTCTGGATGGTTGACACCGAGCCGCACGTCGCCATGAGGATCAAGCGACTCCTCGATCGCGTCTCGAAGAACGGAACTCCGGGGCATCTTCTCATCAGGGCGACAGACGAAACGGCACGTGATCTCCTTTGGATCTCGGAACGCTACCCGATGGAGATCAGCGAAGGTGATCGCCGGCGGATGGAGATGAGCGCCGGAGCATTCGATCAGCATGTCAATCTCATCCAGGAGCTACTTCTCGGGAAGATCGAGCCTCGGCCCTTTACGCTGGCGATCCCGCTGCGTGACTACCAACGCATCGCAGCCGAGGCGTTCCTACAGACGAAGGGACTCCTTCTTGCTGACGACATCGGTCTCGGGAAGACAGCCTCTGCGATCGCCGCTCTGACGGAGCCGACGACGCGGCCGGCGCTTGTCGTAACACTCACGCACCTCACGACACAATGGGCGCGCGAGATCACTAAGTTCGCTCCTGGGCTGTCCGTTCACATCATCAAGAAAGGGAAGCCCTATCCGGTCGGCGCGGCCGGCGGCTCCTTCCCTGACGTCCTCATCATGAACTACCACAAGCTCGCCGGCTGGAGTTCGAATCTCGCCGGGCAGATGCGGACGGTCATCTTCGACGAGGTCCAGGAACTGCGGACCGGATGGGGTAGCCAGAAGTACGACGGGGCGCGCAAGGTCGCCGATGCGGCGATCTATCGGATCGCATTGTCCGCGACGCCTGTGTATAATTATGGTGGAGAGTTCTTCAATGTGATGGAAGCTATTCGCCCAGGAGCTCTCGGAGATCTTGAGGAGTTCAACCGCGAGTGGTGTCTGCACCGCTATGGGGAACGGCCGTCTCAGGCACGCGTGCGGGATCCGGTCAGCTTCGGAACGTACGTCCGCGAAGTTGGGTTGATGATCCGCCGGACGCGGGCCGAGGTTCGGCGCGAACTACCTGAGGTCATGGTGATCCCGCAGCACGTCGATGCGGATCCGAAGGCACTTGACCGGGTGTCGGTTGAAGTGGCAGAACTCGCTCGCCTGATCCTGCGGCCGGAGACGGAGTGGACGGATCGCGGGCAAGCGGCGCGCGATCTCGATTGGAAGTTGCGCCAAGCAACGGGTATCGGGAAAGCTCCCTATGTGGCCGCCTTCGTGCGTCTGCTCGTGGATTCTGGCGAACAGGTTCTCCTCTACGGATGGCACAGAGAGTGCTATGCAGTGTGGATGGACCTTCTGAAGGACCTCTCTCCGGTCATGTTCACCGGATCAGAGTCGCCAACGCAGAAGGATGCGGCACGCGATGCGTTCGTCGAAGGGCGTGCAAAGGTTCTCGTGATGAGCCTGCGCGCCGGGCAAGGGATCGATGGGCTCCAGGCCGCGTGTCGGACGGTTGTCTTCGGAGAGTTGGACTGGTCTCCAGGCGTCCACAATCAATGTGCCGGGAGGATCCATCGCGATGGGCAGAAGGATCCTGTGTCAGTCTACTACTTGGTCAGCGATTCCGGCTCTGACCCGGTCGTTTCCGACGTGCTGGGGATCAAGCGCATGCAGATCGAGGGGTTGTGTGACCCTACGGCTCCGCGTGTCGAGGCTGTGACGACGAAGGATGGAGCGATCAAGAAGCTGGCGGCGGACTACCTAGGACGCCGTGGCCAAGCCGTGACAAGGCCGCCAAACAGCGAGGAGGTGGCACCTATGGCGGGACCGTCATCCCCGGAAGAAATCCTTTGTTTCGGGGGAGCGGTTCCCTGCGTGGAAGAGGAAAGAATTGAGCGGGCGACTTGACCTCCTGAGGCGGAAGGTGTATAATGACCCGGAAACCCCAACAACGGGAGCGGAGGGCGAGATGGAACACACGGGCGAACCTTGGGTGACAGGCGGGCGGCGGGTGCTGGCACAACCGGAGAACGAACTTGGCGAGTTCGAAATCTGCGAGTGCGGCTATGATTCGACCGAATCGATGCATCGATCTGGCCTCATCGGTCTTGAAGAGGCGGAGGCGAATGCCCAGAGGATCGCAGACTGCGTGACGGCGTGCAGGGGGCTCAACCCGACGAAGGCATTGTCGGACAGCATCTCTGCTCTTGCTGCCTCTCTGGAATGGTGGCACTCAATTCCGGGGCATATGCAACGGAAAGAGCCAACGTGGGTAGCGCAGGCACGTGATGCACTCTCCAGGGTGAGGGCTGCCTGATGAAACTTCTGTGGCTGCTGCGGAATCGAGTGCGTGGCGCATCGCCGAGGGCTATCGAACTGTTCGCGGCACGCGAGCGCCTGAATCGGATCGACAAGCTCTGCCCTAGCGAAACTTCCCTACTCCAGACCATCAACCTGTTGCTCGCCGACGAGGGGTGGGGACGCATTGGGGGACCATTGAGGCAACCGCTTCCGCAATACCTCGGAGGTCCCGACAAGGAGGGCCAGGAGCCGGCCCGGGAAGCAAGCGTGACAGAGGCCTTGCTCCGAGGCATGCCGCTCGTCGATGATTGGTTTTCTAGACACCTTCGCCGAATTCGGAAAGGGACAGCGATCACATTCGAAGAGGGTGGGCTTCACACGCGCACCATCGACCTCAAGGCGAAGTGCAGTTGGAGGCTTGAGGAGGCATTGGTGCGCGACGCTGTCCTGCTTTCCCACCTGCAAAGTACGAAGCCAGAGCACATCTTCTACGGGGTGCAGAGTCCATGGTGGACCCACCGCGAGGAAGATCTGTGTCTCTTGGTTCCCGAGCAGGTAGGCGGACATCAGATCCCTTGTGACCCCGCTGGCGGGATCCTCCTCCAGGCGGATGACTCAGGAGCCTGGCTGAAGGCGGCCATTGCCGATCCGAAGCACTACGGGCGACATGGCCTGGACACCTTCATGGCGGCACACGCCCAGAACTGCGTATTCCGCGAGCGTCCTGGGGATTCGATCTGCTTCCCAAGCTGGGACGAGTACAACGAACTCATCAACCGGCGGCTCGGGATGGCGGGATGACTGTGCGCCGGTCCTACGGCTGCTCAGTCTGCGTGCATGCCGGGCCGTTGACGAAGGCCGGCAAGATGTACCGGCATGGGCATCGGAAGGAACCGAAGGTCTCGGCGTGCCCCGGATCAGGAAGGCCGCCGCACTTCTCGGAGTCGTTGCCATTAGCTCCCGCGTGCCGGTGTTTCGGAGAACAAGCGGATGGTGTGACATGAGGACCCGGATGAGTCCCAGGGGCCAGGAGATCCTGTGGCGGGAGCTGGGCGGGACGAAGCCTAGGAATGCCTCGGTCAAGCCAATGGAGACCCCCGAGGCGGCCGTCGAGAGGGTCCAGCGGGATCTGCTCAGCCCGATTTACGATAGGGGACGGCGCCGATCTCTTGAGCGAGAGCTGGCGCACGCTCAGGCGAGACTCATCGTGAAGAAGTTGCTGGCAAAGGAGGTGCGGGACCATGCCAAAGACGACGCTGGAGAAGCTTGAAGAGATCCAACAGGAATATCGCAAGGCGTCAAATGGCCGGTACAGGAAACCGGGCGGCGGCCTCTTGGTTCAGGAGACGATGCGTGACCTACTCGTGGTCTTGATCGAGAAGGAACGCGTGGCCGAAGCGCAGGCCAAGGAACAAGGTGCGAGTTGAGGGCGCGCGACCGGGTGGGTTGTAGTCGCCAGGAGGAGGGAGCAACGAGATGACTGACCGCAACCGGGACTTTAGAGCCGGCGACCCGATTCTGTACGTGCCCAACCACGCACACGGCGATCCGGTACACCTTGACTGCGAGGAAGGGTTCATCGTTCAGGTCACGGGAGATGTGGCGTGGTGTCGCTTCTTCCGTAAAGGCACGCGCGACCTCCGTACGGTGGCGAATGAGGAAAGCACCCCGATCGCGAATCTCGAACTGCGACCAGATCCGCGGCTTGCTGAGCAGGAACGCGACATCAAGTGGCTGCGCCAGGCGCTGGCCATCGCCTATTCCGGCGCCTCACTCTACACGGATGACGGCGAGCTCCAAGACGGGCGCGAGGGTCCTTCGATCGACTTCAAGAGAGATCCGGTCGCCGAGATCGAGAGGAAGATGGGGGAGCGGACGGCTCGGTGGCTTGCTGGACAGCGTCCGGACTTGCTGGCGAGCATCGAGAAGAAGCTGGATGCAGAGAAAGAGGCGCGGAGGATCTTCGCAAGGACCCGACAGCTCATAGAGCAATCGGCGGCGGATCGGACGTGTGGTGACATCCGCCGGGTGCTCGTTGAACAGTTCGGCGCCGAAGCAGTGGCGCGGGCGGATGTGTTCCTTGACGGCGGGACGGCATGACGAGGAAGACGCCGGAGCGGAGGAGGTGAGGCTCAAATGACGTTCACGATCATCCTACTGCTCGTGTTCCTGTGGCTGGTATCACGGCTCCCACGCAACATTGAGAAGATGGTGGCGGCATGGCGCAAAGCGGTGGCCCCAACGGAGAAGGGGAAAGGAGAGGAGAACAAAACATGAGGACACCGATTCCCGTGAATACGCCAGTCGTTCACCTTCCGACAGGGAAACAGCTCGTCGTCCTCGCGGATGACGGGGAGAGTTACGTCCTCTGTGTGGTCGGAGGGGAAGCTCTCACGATCGGACATGGAGAAGATGCGCGGGTGTGGGATCCAGGAGAGCGCATCTTGCTTCCACCATTATCCCTCGCCCGGATCTGCGAGGAGGACTGTCCGACCTGTTTTGGAACGGGGAATGTTTGTGAACGGGTGTCGCCGGAGCGTCCAATCGGGCCGCCGAATGAACTCGTCAGCAAGGGGGGGTACGGTGCGGAAGGATCGACAAGGGATGCGGACTTGACATTCTACGAAGTGTGTTTCTGGAGGTTCACTGGGCCGGGTTTGGTTCTGAGCAGTCTGCCCGGCGTTCTCCGCAGTCTCAATTCCTGCGGGGCCAGGTTTGGTTTCGGGCAGAACGGGTCCCGTTGTGCGCAATCCGGCAGCAGACTGCCAAGAACGAAGAGTGACGGCGGTGAGAATCGGACTGCGCGGAATCCCATCAGTTCTGCCTGAAACGAGACGTGACGGACCCAGGTTTGGTTTTGCGCAGAACACGAGGGAGATTGCTCAAAACGGATCTCTGCCGAGGTGGGAATGGTTCTGAGAAGAACCAGCCCAGTTCTGAGCAAAACGAAACCTGCCGGCACTGAGATCGGTTTCAAGCAGAACGGGTCCCGTTTTGCGCAGTCTGAAACTTGGGGACCGCAGGTTTGGTTTCGGGGCAATCCGCTGCTAGACTGCGCAGACTGAAATCTCGCGCCGCAGCAATGGGATTAGTGGCTTCTGTGAGCAGACTGCCTGAAACGGATCGCTGCGGGATCAGGTTCGGGACTGCCGATCTCCTGTCGGCACTAGGCGAAAGTGACAAGAGGGCGGAAAAGGCTTAGGATAGGGCCTGCGGGGGTGTGACGATGGCAGACAAGAGGGGCGGTGGGCGGAAGCCGACGGGGGCGCAGAAGCCCGAAGATTCCCATGCTGGGTACACGTTGGACCCGAGAAACGCCAGGGTTCACCCCGAACAGAATCTGACCTCTCTCGGAGGGTCGCTGCGGGAGCTGGGTGCGGGGCGCAGTATCGTCGTTGACAAGAACGGTGTCGTGATCGGGGGCAACGCCGTCCTCCAGAAGGCGATGGAGCTAGGCATCCCCACGATCGAATTGGAAACGGATGGATCGTCTCTGCTCGTTGTGAAGCGTATCGACCTCGATACCGACGACCCGAAGCGCAAAGCATTGGCCTTGGCTGACAACCAGATTGCGTTGCTCGCCGAGTGGGACACTCCTCGCCTGGAGGAGTTGAAGGCGGAACTCGGAGAGATCCAGTTGATTGACGTGGGCTTCGTTCAACCCCTTGAGATCCCAGACCCCCAGATCCCGGGTGGCGGACTAGGCGGAGACGGCGCCCCACAGAATCCTGGGTTCCTCGCGGGGTATCGATACTTCCCGGTCATCATCAAAGAGGAGGACGCCGATCTGATCCAGGCCTGGTTTGACAGGGTGTGTGGGTCCGAGGCCACGGATGGAATGCTCCGGGGCGCTGCTCTCCTCAAGTGGATTAGGGAAGAGGGAGATGACCAGGGATGAGGGTGACGGGCCAGTTTCCATTCTGCTCGGGTCCGATGTCGGTGGACTCCTACCGCGGGTGTCAAGGGACGTGCGTCTACTGCTTCGCTCAGAATCGGCAGGATGCCAAGGGCCTGGTGTCGCGGGGAAAGCCGATGCCTGTCGAGGGACCCGGGATCTTCCATCCGAGCGGCCGACTCAACGCGAGTTCTTGGGGGAAGTTGGCGGTGCACCTTGGTGGGATTGCTGACGCCTTACCCAAGGAGGAGAACAAGGTCGGGCGCACCGCCACTTTCATCGAAAAGGTGCTGCCGGGGCGGGCAGTGATTCTCTCGACCAAGGGCGACGTTCGGGAGTTCCCTGCGGTCCTCAGAGCCATGCAGATTCGGCCGGGCGCCTTTCTTTACCAGGTGTCGGTCGAGACGGATTCTGAGAAGATTCGCTATCGACTTGAAGGGGATCGGCAGGCAACCATCGCTCAGCGTCTCGGGGCAATCGAGGCTGTGGCCAAGCTCGGGATTCCTACGGTGATCCGAATGCAACCTTTCGTCCGAGGATGGTGGAAAGGGCTCAGCGCATTCGTCCAGCGGGTGGCGGATGCTGGGGCCAGAGGAGTGATTGTCGAGCACCTGAAGTTCGGTGCCGGGGTCACGAATTGGGATCGGCTCAAGGCGGCGTGCGATGAACTAGGTACTCCGCTCGAGTACCTGGGCCGGGGCAAGACTGAAGGCGACAAGAGCCTCCCGATCAAGGAGAAGGTGGCGAACTACCTGGAGGTCGCAAGCATCGCACACGCGAAGGGCCTTGCTTGCTTCTCGGGGGACAACGCGCTCCGCCCTCTTGGCGACTCGCCCTACTGCTGTGGTCAGGAGCTAATGGCTGACTTCGATGAGAGTTGGGTGTTCGCTGGGAACCTCACGGCCCAAGCGTGGAGAGGGCGGCGGATCATGGCGGCGGCCTGCGGTAACGATGACGTTCCGGGCAATGCTCTGACCTCGTGCGGCTTGAGTCAGGATACTGCGGGCTGTCTTCAGATGAATCACATGATGCTCCCGGAATTGATGGTCGAGTGGGCACGCAGTGACTTCCGGATGCAGGGAATTCTACCGTACGCCGTGAAGATCGAGCCGGGGGTCTGGGAGCAGACGGAGGAATGGCTGAAGTTCTGCCAGGGTATTCGGCGCCCTCTCCGCAAGCCATGATTGAGCTCTTCCAAGAGACACCGGTCGAAGAGTACACCCTGAACGGCACTCCGATCTTCGTGAAACGTGAAGACCTGTGCGCCGACTATCCTATGCCCCCGCTTGCCAAGATGAGAGGTGTCCTTCGATTCATTAAAGGCCGCATGGGTCAGGTCAAGACCTTCGGCATTCTCGATACTCGGATCTCGAAGAGCGGCCAGGGGGTTGCCGTGATCTGTGGACGCCTCGGTCTGCGCTGTCGCTACTACTTCCCGCTCCTTGTCAGTCAGAAGGAGTTCAGTCCCCAATGGTGCATCGCCGGCGAACAGCCGGGCACCGAACTCGTCCCAATGCACGGTGGGCGGACCGCTGTTCTCCGCGCTCAAGCCACTCGCGACTGCCAGATGCGCGGTGTCCTCATGCTGCCTCAAGGACTACCGCTGTTCGAAAGCGTTCTGGCCACGGCCGAGGTCCTTGCCGGGGTCCCCGGCGATCTGCTCGGAGGAACCATCTGCCTCTCCACGGGCACCGGTACCATCCTCAGCGGCCTCATCCTAGGCCTTGCCCAACGGCGCGCGCACCCGTATCTCTTGGGGGTTTCCGCCTCGATGTCTACCGACAAACAGCGGGCCTTGATCCAAGGGCACCTCGCCAGGATCAAGGTGGAGCGCCTGGCGGCCCCGGAGGAGGTGGGCTGTGTCATCAGCCGCCTGACTCTCCTCAAGGGGATGGGCGACTACTACACGCCCGGCCGCTTCGTCCCGCCGTGGCCAGCGCACCCGTTCTACGAGTTCAAGGCACTCGATACTATCGTCCCCCTACTCTCCACGTTCCCCCAACCCATCCTCTTCTGGAACATCGGTTCCTAGATCGGTCGCTCACGAGGCCATAGTCGGCTAAGCTCTCGCTGGACACCGAGGCGCACCGGCTTCTGCTTGACCTCGGACTGTGATAGGCTCATCATCAACAGACCCAAGACGCACCGAGGCGGTGCTCAGGATGGAGGAACGTGGCGAAGAGTCAACGGTACGATGCGCGCGCTCACGAACACGCATTCCGCCTATGGGTCCGCCTTGGAAGCTACCGCAAAGCGGCCTCACAGAAAGGGATGCCTGCGCACACCACCCTCATGGATTGGGCTGGGAACTTCCAGTGTCCGCACCATTGTCCGTGGCACAACTGGAACGAGCTGAAAGCTAAGCTAGCTCAGAATGCGCCACAGATCGGGACGGCGATGGAGATTGCGGCGGAAGACAAGAAAGAGCCGGATGCCGGGGCACTAGCAACCGGTGCCGACAACTCCGGGATCCCAGCTGACCTCATTGGCCTCGTTCGGTCCCGGAAGTCGAAGCTCCGAGTGATCCGCGCTATCGAGGGCTTGGGCATGCAGCACATCCGAGCGCTTCAACAGGCGCAGGCATCGTCCTTAGTCAATGGCGAGTCCATCAGCATGGGCGAAGTTGGAAAGGCAATGTCCGTGATCTTGAGAATGTGGGACGAGGAACGATTGGAACTGGGGAAGCCGACGCAGATCATCGGCGCCGACCTCCGCGCGGAAGTCGCAGTGCTGGATGTTGCCGAGGTCCTAAAGGAGCTGGATGGCCAGACGAGGGCAGCGTTCGTCAGTGCTTATCGCCGACACCTCGCAGGACGCCGCGCAGTTACCTCTGCATGAAGTGGATCTCCTGGCGTGGTCGATGGAGAATCGCTTCATCAAGAACGACGAGGGCGAATGGGTGCCCTACTCGATCTTCGACCCGAAGCGGTACTATCCGTTCCTGGAGCCGCTGTTTGACGACGTGATGGACGCTATGCTCTTCGGACGGGCGCTGCGCCAGATTGTGGTCAAGCCGACCCAGATGGGGTTGACCGAGTACGCGATCAGTTTGCTGTTCTTCTTCGTGGATCGGTTGCGGCAGAATGCGCTCTACACGCTACCCCTCCAGGCGCAGCTGGGGGACTTCGCGCATGTCCGCATTGACGGGGCCATCCAGCACTCGCCGTATCTCCAGGGGATGTTCACTGACATCTCGAACGTCGGCCTGAAGAATGCGAGGAGTGGGGCCATCTATCTGCGCGGGGCGAACTCGGAGGCGCAGCTGGAAGAGTTGTCCGCCCGGCTCCTGATCCGAGACGAGTTGGATCGACAGAACCAGGACAATGCGGCGCTCGCCGTGAAGCGGCTTGGCGGCCAGGTGAATCCGTGGCTCGTCGACATGAGCCATCCGACCGCCAGGGGTTACGGAATCGACCGCGAGTACCAGAACTCGTCGCTGGGTCTGTGGCACTTCACATGTCCCCACTGCCATGAGGAGCAGCCGTTTGTCTGGGAGGAGGAAGGCGCACTCGTCAACGTGTCCGACGTGGATAAGTGCTACAGGTGCGCAGCTTGCCGCAAGCCCTTGACTCAAGGGCACCTGCTCGCCGGCCGCTACATCTACGCTGAACCCAGGAACCCGGTCAAAGGCTGGCAGTTCCCCGGCACCCTCTCGCCTACGGGGAAGCTCGAACAGTACCTCATCGAGTGGAAGCTGGCACAGGGCAACCCTCATCTCATGCAGATGTTCTACAACTCGATCCTCGGCCTGCCGTACACGGTGGGCGGGATCCGAAGGTCGCGCGACATGATCGACCGCAGGATGGCGGGCAACCCTCCGATGGCCCAGGACTCGGCCGGCCCTAGCGTCATGGGGATTGACGTTGGGGCGGCACTCCACTACTGGATTCAGCAGGGCGATCTGGTACTGCGGGTTGGGTTCGTCGGCGGCTGGGAGGAGTTGGACGTTTTCATCAAGACGTTTGGGGTCCGGTGCTGCGTGATTGACGCCGAGCCCGAGTTCCATAAGGCCCGGGAGATTGCCGAGCACATCCGAGACGTGCTGCGGGTGGATGCCTGGGTGTGCCAACGTGAGGGCGGGGGCAAGCCGGACAAGTGGGTGGCCTCGCACGATGCGAAGCTCCTCCAGGTGAACATGACCTGGCAATTCGACGAGTTCTTCTCTGGGCTGACGGTTCTCCGGCTTCCCTGCGACCTGCCGGAAGATGCCATTGCGCATCTGCTGGCGCCTGAGCGTCAAGAAGTGCGGGCAGCAACGGGTGTTCGCGGGTCCTACGAGAAGGGCATCTGCCACTGGGCCGATGCCGCCTGCTACGCGATGGAGGCCAACAAGCTCGTTCGGGTATCCGGCAGCTTGACGGAAGGAGTGCAGATCACTAGCATGACAGAGCCTAGTCGGTGGAAAGCAATAGGATAGGGCGCGGGCGGAGGTGGGGAAAGACGATGGCTGACAAGCAAGGGCCAACCGCAGAACAGGCACGTGCCTCGTTTGGCGAACTAGGGTCAACGGGGCTCAGCAGATGGGGCGGCCAGATCTCCGAGGGCTACGTCAAGGAACTCCAGGGTGCCAAGGGTCGGAAGATCTACCGCCAGATGGCGGAGACCGATCCGGTCGTCGGTGCCTCGGTTCTCGTTCTCGAACTCATCATGCGTACGGGCATCTGGAATGTCGAGACGGATGGCGAGGAAGAGGTGGACGAGGCCGCAGCTGAGTTCGTGCGGACGTGGATGGACGACATGTCCCACTCCTGGGCCAGCTTCATCATGGAGTGCTGCTCCTTCTTCACCTACGGATGGAGTGCATTCGAGCACGTCTGGAAGAAGCGCGACGGGATGCAGGCTGAGGTCCCATCGAAGTACGACGACGGGCTGATTGCTCCCCGCAAGCTGGCGATCCGCGGGCAGACGGCGCTCTCGCGGTGGGACTTCGATCCGACTGGAGGGCTCCAAGGGATGTGGCAGTACAGACCAGACTACAGCGAGGTCCTCATCCCGATTCAGAAACTGCTCCTCTTCCGGACGCGAGAGGATCGCGGAAACCCTGAAGGAGTTAGTCTTTTACGTAACGTCTATCGGCCATGGTTCTTCAAAAAGAACGTCGAGGAAGTAGAGGGTGTCGGCATCGAGCGCGATCTGACGGGGCTTCCCGTGATGTACGTGCCGGTCGAGATCATCACCGATCCCTCCAAGTCGTCGCTCCTCAGTACCTGTACGAAGATCGTCACGAACATCCGGCGCGACGAACAAGAGGGCATCGTCATGCCGCGGGACGTCAATCACCCCGATGCCTATGAACTGAAACTCATGACGAGTGGCGGCTCCCGGCAACTGAACACGACCGAGATCATCAACCGGCACACCGCACACATGATGATCGCGCTGCTCACTGACTTCCTGCTGATCGGCCACGAGGGATCGGGGAGCTACGCTCTGATCGAGTCAAAGCAGGCGACGGCGCAAACGGCGGTCATGGGCTATCTCGGCGGGATGAAGGGCGTCTTGAACCGCTTCCTCCTCCCGAAGTCGATTGACCTGAACGCGCAGGCATTCCCGGGGCTGACCGCCTACCCGCATCTCGTGGTGAGCATCCCGCGGGTTCCAACGCCGACCGAGATCATGCTGGCCATCGACACCTTGGCGAAGGCCGGGGCTGACCTGTTCCCGAACCTTGGGCTAATGAACCGGGTGCTGCAAGAAGTCGGATTGCCGCCGATCACCGAGATGGAGGCGCTCGAAGCGGAGGCCCAGATGACCGAAAACGAGGCCGCGGCGCAAGCCGGGGCACAGCTAGTCCAGCGGGCGGCGAGTGGCTTCCGCAAGTACCAGGCGCAGGGAATACTCTAGGGGGTGTGGTGTGGATCCGGAGAAGATTGGAACGGCGGTCGAGGCGGCTCGACAGGACGAGGGGGCTTCTCAGCGAGTCGAGGCGGCTGCGCGTGAGGCGTTGGGCGCGATGCAGAAGCTCGTCGCCGAGGGCATCGCGAGCCTCACGAGAACGAAGATCCTCAGCATCAAGCCGACGGATGTCGTCATCCTCTACGGTCACCTCAACCAAGAAGCCTGGACCTCGATCGTCATGTCTTGGGGGCAGTTCTGGAAGGAACGTGGGGTGCCGGCGCCGGGCCTCTGGCACATGCCTCCCGAGATGGACATGAAGTCGCTGGATGAGGAACAGATGCGGGCGCTGGGGTGGATCCGGGCTCCACAGATTCTAAAGCCGAGCGACACCGTGAAGCCAGGCGGTTGAGGACATGGGCGGGCCATACGCGTTGCACTGGCGCTTCGGAGAACCGGAGGAATCGCAGCGGATTGCTGTGCTGGATGACCGTTCGCCAGAGCGGAAGACGGCGACTCTCACCCGGCCACATCTGCCTGCGCTCCGGGGTACGCTCCCCATCTCGCTCCTGATGCGGCCCGATGTCCTGGTTCGCGACGGCCAGCCCTACCACAGAGCGCAGCCGAGCGAACCGGTGAACCCGCCGACTGGGGCTGCCATCTACTTCTGGCGTGACGGGGAGGTCGTCGAGGTACACAAGGCGGGGCCGACGGCCGCTGACGAGCGAGCGTTGCAATCGAAGATCGCGGACCTCTTCCGGGAACAGGGCAAGGTCCTCTCAAACTCGGAGATCCAAGAGGCGATCAACAGTGGTACGCCTATACTCCTCGCCGATCAGGTCGACTGGGAGCATGGCATCGCGAAGCCGCTGCTCGATGACATCGAAGCGAGCCGCCTAGCTCAATTCCAGAAGGCGGGAGAGGGTGCGGTCAGAGGGTATCAGGAACTGAGGCACTTCGGACCATCCTTGAGCTTCAAGGTCACGAATCCGCGCTCTGTTCACTTTATGAGGACGTTCGGCGCTCAGCTTGTCACGGACATCACTCAGGAGACGAAGGCAGGCCTCCGCCAACTGCTTGTCACCGCCTACAAGGAAGGGCTCTCCATCGACCAGACAGCCAACATGATCCGCGGCGGGATCGGGGTCAACAAGCGTCAGGCGATCAGCCTCCGGCGCTACACTGAGGCAGCGCACGCCGAACTCCCTGAGGAGATCGCGAACCGGCGCATCGAGCGGTTCACTCAGAAGCTCATTGGCGCACGCGCAACAATGATCGCTCGGACCGAACTGCTCCGCGCCTCGAACCAAGGCGAGCTTGAGGGCTGGCGTCAGCTTCAGGACGAGGGAATCTTCGAGACGGAAACCGTGAAGATCGCGATGATTGCCTACGACGAGCGAACTTGTGACGAGTGCCTGGAACTGGACGGCGAGGAGGTGCCGCTCAAGGAGGCCTTCTCGAACGGTGTCGACGCCCCGCCGTTCCATCCGGCGTGCCGCTGCACGATCTACGTGGTGCCTAAGGACATGCCACGACAGGAGAGCATGATCCCGGAGAAGGATCGCGCGGCATTGGAAGAGCGGGGCCTCACTCTTCAGCCGCCAGTGCCAGAGGGAGATCTTCAGTGGCCTTGGGAGCAGGAAACAATCTCTCTATCGGCTATACTGGGCCAGGGAAGGAAAGGGATCTCTTCGCGAGTTGACGAGTGGTAGTGGGAGGAAGCAATGGCGGGCATGGAGCGGCGGGAACTGAAGAGGGACGACGTCCTAGCATTCGAGTTGGGACGAACTTCGCGTGATGTGCGGATCAACGGAGTAGTCGGTGACGCGCCTATCGAGAGCATCAACCTAGAGGCCCCGGCTGATCTCGGGAAGGGCGTCTGGCTCGAACTCAATCAAGTGGAGATAGTGTCGGGACAAATCACCCGGTGGCGCACTAGGTGCCGCGTTGAGGGGTCGCTTTCCCTGCGCCTTGTCGAAGTCTTGAAGATGGTGAAAATGTCAGAGGAGCAACTCTGATGTACGGCGGCATGCTCAGGGTTCCTGACGGCGCGCGGTGCACCGAGCAGCGATGGGCACGTGAGGGGGATCTCAAAGTCGAGAGCTTCTGTAGTACGGTCCCGGCTCTTCGCCAGTACAAGGAACTCATCGCGAGGCAAGGACTGGACGGGGAGACGGCCCAGGCCTTCGACATCGACAGCGAGTTCATGGCGACCCGGCGCTGGGAGTACGGGTACGCCATGGATAGCCTCTGGAGGTACTACAACCAAGTGCCCGGCGATGGGCTACTGCGCGTCCTAGACGTTGGCTGCGGATACCGGCCATTCACCTTGTTCCTGGTCGGACGCGTCCTGGAGTTGACGGGCAGGCCGTACCCGGTTCCGATGGGCTGTAGCCGAGGACTTGAGGTCTGGGCGGTCGACAACGAGTCGTGGGCCAAGAAGGAGCCACTGGCCGAGCGCCTAGGTGCTGCGGGCGTCCACTACAAGAAGGGCGAGATGACGGCGCTACCATTCGAGGACCAGTTCTTCGACGCGGTCTTCGCGATCAGCGTGTTCGAGCATCTGCTCCGTGACGAGATTCAGCCAGCACTCAACGAGTGTGTCCGCGTCCTGCGACCGGCGACGACGGTCGATCCGGGTGGCCTCCTCGTGGCGACGGTTGACACGTGCAGCAAGGTCAAGCTCTTGACGCCGGCAGATGATCCTCCGGCCGATGCGATCTACACGGCGGGCGGGCGAGCGGTGGCCGGGTCGTTGTTCGTGAGGGGGGCTGCGGCGTGAGCAGAAGACGTGGAACGCACAAACGGGATGCCGAACAGGACAAGGCGTGGCAGCGAATCCACCATTCGGAGGATCGGCTGAAGGAAGTCCTGGGTCCCGAAGCCTACTTCCGCGACTGCTGCTTCAAGGTGGCGAAGCTCCCTAAGCCGGATTGCCACGCGTGCCACGGGCGGGGGTACACTGGCTGGGACGTGGGACGAGGGCGGATCTCGCTCTGCGGATGTACAGGGCGCTGGGAGATCAAGGCTCGCGAGAAGCTCGTACCGGGCGACATCGCGATTGGCTTCGCGGGGACCGTTGCGGTGATCGAGGAGCCAGTGAAGCCCACCATCGAACTGGAGGCAGAGCCATGTGCGTCTTCTACTCCTTCCTCATAGACCTGGCGGGGTTCATGGAGCCAGTGGAGGAGCCGGGCGAGGTGCGGCACACGCTCATCGCCGTGGCGCGAGGTATCCCTGAGATGCAGCTGGGTGCCCGGTTCCTGCAACCTGAATTGAATCTGGCGACGCGGGAGGTTTCCTTCGAGTCAGGGCCGTCGTTCAGCAAGGCGTTCAGCAAGGCGCAACCATGTATGACGGCGGGCAGCAGTCTGACTGCGGCTGCGTACCAGGCACTCGTCCGTAGCCAGCGGTGCGAGCCGCTTTCTGAGACGCTCTATGAGACGAACCGGTTCCTCTTCGATCGATTCGGGACGCCGGAGGGCTTCCTGCGGTTCGTGCAGGGGGAGTGGAACGTGGCCAGGGCGGAGGCGATCTCCTCCTGCCTCAATGGGCAAGGATGGCAACGGCTGAGTCCAGGATATCCGCTTGCATCAGGTGTGCGTCCACTCACGAAGTACGAGAGGATCATGCCGGAAAGTCTCCCTCTGTACAGAAGAGAGATGGACGAGGCCTTCACCGCCTGGGCTTCGGGGATTCCCTTCGATGAGTTCGCCGACGTCTTCTCTGACCCAAGTAACAGACCGCCCGCCTGGCGCGGAGAGCGGAGCAACTTCTTCCGCGACCTTACGGCAGAGGTCGAGATGCTGGACGCCGAGGAGGTTGTGGCGTGAGCGGAAGTGTGCGCGATCTCGGCGGCGGCCGGCGGGAGGTGACGCTCTGCATCAAGGGACAACTGCCGAGGAAGGAGAACGATCGGCAGATCGTACGCGGGCGCCAAGGCAAGCCTATCTCTATCAAGTCGGACAAGGCGTTGGCCTACGTCGAGGCCTTCGCCTACCAGGTGCCGCCTGAGGCCCGTCTTGGCTTGGGGTCGGCCGAGTGCCCGCTGTCGGTCACGGGTACCGTCTTCTACCCTTGGAGGAGACGAGGGGACCTCTCTGTGGAGTTACTGCTCGATGCGCTTCAGGAGCGGGGTGTCATCTCGAATGACAACCTCGTGGTTGAGCTTTACTTCCTGAAGGGCTATTCCAAGGACGATCCCAGAGTAGAGGTGACGGTCCGCGAGCTACCCGGATGGGACTGGGAGATCCCGCCGGCGTCGGCGACGGCCTTGCTGCTCCCCAGCGCACTGCTCTGTCACGCGGTGGAAGGAGGCCGGCGTGGCTGACGCGGACCGCCTGGAAACGCTGCGCGGAGAGCCAGTGATCGAATTGACGGTGCTCCGAGGGTGCCGGAGGTGTGGGCATACTCACGGGAACGTGACGGTGGTCCGGTTGGCGAATCCGGGGATGCCCGAGCTGAGTCACTACTACTTGTGCCCGATCACCGGGGCGCCGGCGCTGTTGCGGTTCCGTGTGGTCAAAGGCAAGGTCGTGGCGGATGGGGTGTGAGGTGCCCAAGATGACAAGTCTAAACGTGCGGCGGTTGACAGAGACCACGACAGCAGATAGAGGAGAAGCGCAACGCATCTTCTTCGGGGAGGGGAAGGTCTACGCCCGCGGCCAGTGCATCGGTCGCACGCTGGCGGGGACGTTCGTCGCCGAGAAACATCCGGCCTTGAAGAAGAGAAGGCGGAGAATCGTCGAGACGACCAAGCCAGGATGTCAGTGGAGAGCCTTCCGAGTCGCGAAGCGCGGGGAAGTGCTTCCGCTCATCCTCCTACGGTACCTCCTCCGACACCTCCTTGTCTCGATTGTCTGGAGGTTCCCGGGTGCCGGGCCGTGTCCAGATCGAGGGACGCCACGAATCGACTGGCCCGGGATCCCGGTCTACCTCGACGGCCGGCCACAACTCTGGCATGTCACCGGGGAGACCCCGTATCGGGAGTGGCTGGAACGGGACGGAGTCTGTCACGCGAAGTGCGAAGTGCAGTGCGTTCATCGGGCGGAAGGGTAGGAGGCGAGCGGTGATGCGGAACCTATGGCGGCTGGCGGGGACAGATTTGGTAGGATTCAAGCGAGATGGCGCATCAGTGGGGACGGCGACCTTTCGGCCTCTCTGTTCTCCACTCGCGGAGCGTATCGTTGGCGAAGCGGATCTCATTCCGGCGGGATGGCATGCGGAGGAAGGCGAGATCCAAGCAGCCGAGACGGCGGAAGAACCGAAGGCGGGGAAGTTGGGCATCGTCATCCCTGTCAAGCACTTCATGGGTCTCTCTGAGGACTGGGAGAAAGGGACGTTCCTCCTCATCTTGGAAGGGACGACGGCTGAGGGGTTCCCGGCATGGGAACCGGGGCAAGAGGTTCGCAAGACCTCTCTTCGTGGGTTGCTGGACCTGCTCAATGACGTGGCGGCTGGTGGGGGATGATGGTTCCTGGACAGATCCTCGGCATCGATACCCAATACGTCCTCTACATCGTTGTGGTCTGGTTCATCGGTTGGCGGATGATGACGGGGTTGATCCGTTTCCTCACAGGGCACGGCCTCAAGAGGAATTGGCGCTGGTACACGGAAGAGTGGCTACTCTCATTCTGCATCTGGCCTCTGGTTGCCCTGTTCTTTCTTAGCGCGAGCCTTTGCGCTATCGTAGGTCTCATCTTCGGTATACGGGGACAGCGGGAGAAAGCGGGCCACGGGGACAAGGGAGGGAAGGAACATGGTGAGCACAAGTCAAGTGCGACTCCGAGCAATCGAAGATGAGGGAGAAGGTCCAGCCCCATTCAGCAAGGGCAGTCGGCGGTTCACCCTCATCTTGGCGGACACCAGCACGCGTATCATCAAGCAGGATCTCGGACGAGACGTCACGGCGGCTGAGGTCACGGATCTCTGCAAGAAGCTGAAGGTCACACAGCTTGAGGGGACCGGGTTTGAGGACGACATCCGCAAGGCGATGGCAGAGGCCAAGATCGAGTGCGTGGAGATCGGCCTTCCGCCGAACACGGAAGAAGAGAAGCTCACTATCTTCAAGTCGGGCGAAGAGGTTCTCGCAATCCGGGAAGTCGTGGGCGACGCTCCGAAGGACAGGACCATCGCCATCCTCAAAGGGTTAGCCGGCACCTATCTTCAGGTCGACTGGGTCTACCCTAACCGGCTAACGGTCCAGGGGGATCTATCCGATCACGCGAATCACGATCTGCGGGAGGCCCTGCGCCAACTGCCGTGCGCTGAGTGCGTGATGGAGTGCATGGCGGTCCTCAAGGGGGAAGACGCGGAACTCACGGCGTTCGACCTCGTCTCACAGGACGGCGAGGATTTCAGCGGCGAGACCTATGCCCAGCGCCTCGGACGGCTCTCTGAGTTGTTCAAGGGCTGGAAGATCGCAGGCAAGACTCCGGGAGATGGCGCTGTAGTCATGCTGAAGATGGCGGACACGTCCTTCATGACGTTGGAAGGACCGCAGGACATCCCCGATGCTGCTGACCACCTGGCGGAGATCTCGAAGGGGAACAGTGCTCTGCTATTGCTGGCGGACGCGCCGCGGCCGGCGGAGGACGAGGAACGGACGGCCGTCCTCTATACAGGCAAGGGCGTGAAGAAGAATGCTCTCAAGGACTTGATCGGCCAAACGTTCCAGGTCCTGAAGCGGCTCAGGGGTGGAACGTGAACAAGTTCATCATCTCGTATGGGACCCGGCCGGAACTGCACAAGCTCTGGCCGCTGATCGTTCAGCTGCGGAGGAATGGCGCTCAAGTCTATGTCGTCTGTACGGGGCAACACAGCACCCTCCTCAGGCTCTCGGAGGACGCTCTCGGGATACACCCGGACGTGAACTTCTGGAGCATGTCTCCGGATCAGACGCTCATCGAATCGGCGGGCAGGCTCCTGATGAAAGCAGCGGAGTGGGCGACGCCGGCGTATGGCGAACCCGGAGGGCCACTACCGGAGAGGTTTGACGCTTGGATCGTTCAGGGTGACACGACATCGGCGCTGACCATGGCGATTGCAGGGCGATACGCTGGGCTCCCTGTCGTCCACGTGGAAGCGGGCCTCCGATCATTCGACGACCTCAATCCATTCCCTGAGGAGATCAATCGCCGGGCGATCTCGGCACTCGCCACCATGCACTTCGCGCCGACGCCAGGGGCTGCGGCTAACCTCCGCAATGAGGGTGTGCCAGAGGATCGCATCTGGGTTGTGGGGAATACCGAACTCGATGCGACGAGCATGGCCCTCGACCTACAACCGGGATCCAGATTTCCACAGACCGAAGGCCAGAAGTACGTCGTGGTCACGGCGCATCGCCGCGAGTCGATTGGTATGGGTCTCCGGGAGATCACCAAGGCGATCATCCAACTGGCGGAGATGCACGCCGACACCCCGTTCTACTTCCTCCTCCACCCGAACCCAGAGGTCGCGGCTTCGATGACTGGCGAGCTACAAGGGGCGCCAGAGAACCTGCTGAAGATTGCGCCCCTCGACTTCGTGAGCATGACGCACCTCTTGGCCGGGGCGCATTTGGTCGCCACGGACTCGGGCGGGCTCCAGGAGAGCTGTCCGTTCCTCGGCGTTCCGGTCATCGTCCTGCGTGACGTGACAGAGCGGCCAGAAGGGGTAGAAGTTGGTCTCGCCATACTCGGCGGCCGGAGCCGGAAGACGATCCTCCCGGCATTCGAGGCGCTGTTCGGAGACACCCCGCTGAGGACCAAAGCAGAGTGCGCCATCAACCCTTATGGCGAAGGGGATTCTGCTGAGCGGATCGCCAGGGAGCTGTTGGGGATCAGTCGTGCGAGCACTGGAGGCGGAAGATGACCGAATACCTGTGCAAAGGGGAGCGTGGCGAATTCAAGCTCTCGACGGAGCTTGAATTGGAGATCGGCCCTGTCCTGTTGTTGACGGAGGACCAGGTGACGAAGGCCCTGACTTCTGAGGTGGCCGAGTCCATCGCCAAGGATTACATCCTCAAGCCGTACCCTAACGAGCATGCCTGTAGGCATCAATCTCCGGGGCGCTATGACGACTTCCGGAGGACTCAGCGCCAGCACGAAGGGAAGCCCTATTCGATCCTCTGGGGGCACGACAAGGCCACAGGGAAGTGGGAGGAGCAGGCGTACCGCTACCCGGTAGACCGCTGGTCAGCCGAGCAGGCGAAGGCCCATTGCGAGGCGCATGGAGGCATGAGCTTTGAGCCATCGGCGCCAAGCGAGAAGGCGGCACCTGTTCTCGTCTCCTCGATCCTCAAGGCGCGCGTTGGTATCGTGAAGGGGACGAACGAAGAGAAACGTCTGGTGTACGGAGTGGCGTTGGAGCCGATGTCGATCGATACCTGGCTCGACTTCGAAACCCCTGAGACGATCGAGGAGACGGCGCACAAGTACCTCCTGGAATACCGAGGGGTTGGCTCTGAACATGAGAAGGAGATCAAGGCAGCGCCGGTCGAGAGTTTCATCGCGCCGATGGACTTCTGGTTTGAGGGCACGCCCCAGAATGACGAGTACCTCGTTCGCAAGGGGTCGTGGGTGGTGGTCGTCAAGGTGCTGGATGCCGGGGAGTGGGAGAAGGTCAAGGATGGAACCTACACTGGATTCAGCATCCAAGGGAGTGGCGTCCGCCGGCCGATTGAGTTGCTGCCGGAGATCGAGGGAGAAGGGGTCGGGGTAGCGACCTGAGTTGACATGGCGAATGGCATCAGGCTGACCTGCGACGACAAGTTCATCACCCCGAAGACCATTGCACGTCAACTCGGGCTGTCCCTGGCAACCGTCTACCGGATGCTCGAGAGCGGAGAGATCCCGTGTATCCGGCTTGGCCACTCCTATCGCATCGCGCAGAATGCGTACGAAGAGTGGCTCTCCTCACAGCAACAGGACGGCGGGGGCTTGTAGTCCCGCCGCGTGGTCTGTATGATTCTGGGTGTCAGGTGAACAGCGAGCCGATGGAGGGCGGAAGGATGAGATCAAGCCCACCGAGAGTAGAGCCGGAACGACGAAGTGCGGTACCCCATCCTAACCGGATGAGTAGCCGATGTCACCTTCGCCTGATGACCGGTATCCTTCCGCTCTCCCGCTCCTCGCGGGATCTTTCGCCTCTACACTAGTTCTGACCTAAGCCCTCTCGCCTTATGACTCCGGGAGGGCGAGGGTCAGCGCTGAACAAGGCTACGGAGACGCCCTCCTGGCCTAGTGGAGAGACGGCGGCACTCCTCCGGGGGTGCCGTCGCACTTCTTGGGTTCTCTGAGCATAGGCAATGCAGCGGATCTTGTGGGTTCTGCGCAGAATGATTATTGAGGAGGCAGCTCTTGATTCTGGGCAGTCTGCTCACAGAACCCACCAGTCCCATTCATGGCTCGGTCACGGGTTGGATTGCGCGAAACGTGACCCGTTCTACCGGAAACCATTCCCTGACCCGCCGAGTGTGGGTGCGCGCGGGATCTTGGTCTTTCTCACGAGCCTCTTTCCTTCGCTCTAGACAACTCCGGTAATACAGACGGCTACTGTATTCTGCTACCATGCCCCCATGCTTACCGAAGATGGAGGCGTGCAGCTGACGGAGCTGTTCGGCTTGGACACGGAGTCCATCCATCTAGTTCGGCGTCCGGCGATCGGGCGCCGGTTCCTTTTGACCAAGAAGTCGCCGGGAAACGACAGGGAGGGAACGATGCTCACGGTGGAGAAAGACATCGAGGCGATCGTCGCCAAGATGGCGGGGACGAAGGACGAGGCGGAGATGGTGGCGCTGCGGAAGAATGCAGGCGTGCTCTTCGGGGAACTCTCTGAGGCGGTCAAGGGCGGGAAGATCCCGGAGGCCATCGCCAAGGCGCTCGTCGAGAAGGGCGAGGCGCTCTTCAAGGACAAGGAATCGGTGACCAAGGCCGATACGGTTACCTGGATCGGTCAGATCCAGGAGGCGCTGAAGGCGGCCCCGCCGAAGCCGGATGCCGAGACACTGAAACCCGACGCCGAGGCCGACGCGCAGACCGCAGTCATCAAGGCGGCGCTCGACAGCCTGGAGAAGCTTGGCACGCAGATCTCTCCCGAGATCGTTGCGGCCCTGCGCGGCGAGGTCCAGAAGCACACGAAGACCCCGGAGATCCCGGAGGACATTCGCAAGTCGCTCGGTGCTCTGCCGGAAGGGCTGCGCGCTTCGATCGTTGGGCTCATGCAGGAACGCGCCACGGCGATCGCGAAGGCGGCGGCTCAACGCGAGGCCGATCTCCTCACCCGGATCGAGAAGTCGGAACAGAGCCAGAAGGCGCTGGCCACCGCTCTCGAAACGATCCAGGTCGAGAAGCGGCGCGCGGCCCTCGTCACCGAACTCAATCTGAAGCACATCGGCGGAGACGCCGGGCAGATCGCGGACGTCGTTCTCGGGGTCGAGAAGTCGAGCCCAGAACAGGCGCAGAAGCTCATCGCCATCCTGAAGTCGGCGGAAGAGGCGGCGGGCAAGGGCGGCCTGTTCAACGAGAACGGGACCTCTCGCGGTGCGGCCGGGGGCTCGGCTGAGGGGAAGATCGAGCAGATCGCGAAGTCGATGATGGGGACGACCGCGGGTCTCACCATCGAAGCGGCTCGGGCGCAGGCGTGGAAGGATCACCCTGAGCTGATGCGCGAGGCGCGACAGGGATAGCGGCCGGAAACGGCCGCATGGAGATAGCAGTCAGGACCTAAAGCAGACAGTAGGGGAGGGATCAGCACAATGGCCATGCAGGAACTGGGTCAAATCCAGACCTTCCTGAACACGGCGAACCTCTCGGCCCATCAGTACCACATCATGCGGGTCTCGGCGGCGTTGACCGTCGACGCGTGTGGGGCGGCGGGCATCGGCATCGGAATCCTTCAAAACGATCCGACGGCAAACCAAGGGGCGAGCGTTCTCACGGCACGTGGTGTGAAGACGCAGGTCCGCCTTGGCGGTACGGTCACCGTCGGTGCGACGTTGGAGTCCGATACCAACGCAGAGGCAGTCGCGTTCACGATCAATGGTGATGGGGCCACGGAAACGTGGTGTGTCGGAATCGCGCTCGAAGCTGGGGATGCGACGAACATCGTCACCATCCTCACGGTCTTCGCGCCTGCGAGCAAGACGTAGCGAGGGAGGTGTCTAGCAGATGAATCCGACTCTCGGTCAGGCGCATGTCGATACTGCGCTCACCCAGATCTCGATCGCCTTCAAGCTCGCGGCGACGATGTTCAAGGCGGGGATCGCATTCCCACGGGTCCCAGTCAAGAAACAATCGGACAAGATCCTGGAGATGAATCGTTCGGACTGGCTGCGCAACGAAGCCGGCATCCGAGCAGCGGCCACGGAATCGCGTGGCGGCGGCTTCCGGATCAGCGCGACGAAGACGTACTTCGCTGATGTCCATGCCTACCACGTGGACGTTCCGGCGACGATGATCGCCAACTCGGACATCGAGAACATCGAGGTCCAGATGGCGGAGTTCGTCATGCAGAAGCTCCTGCTGGAGCGGGAGCTGGACTGGGTGACGAAGTTCTTCGCCATCAACAAGTGGGCGGATCAGGGCACGCCGAATGATGCGACGGGTAGCGGCGCGTCGAACACGTGGCCCTACTTCCGGTACTGGGACGACCACGCGAACGGCAATCCGATGAAGGCCGTTCGCAATGGCCGCCAGGCCGTGAAGAAGACGACGGGCTTCAACCCGAACCTCATGTTCGTGGGAGAAGAGGTCCACGACGAGCTGGCGATGCACCCGGACGTCATGGAAGTCATCAAGTACACGCAGATCGGCATCGCTGATGTCGCCCTGCTCGCCCGGCTGTTCAGGGTTGATCGGTACTTGATCGGCGAGGCGGTGTACGACGCCGGGCTCGAAGGAGCCACAACCGCGACGTACTCGTTCGCTTTCGGGAAGCACGTCCTGCTCTGCTACGTGCCTGCGGTGGCCGGGCTCCTCACGCCGTCTGCCGGGTACATCTTCGAGTGGACCGGCTTCAACAACATGGGCTACGACGTCAAGATGAAGACGATCGATGCTCCGCTGCTCGAAGCCGAGCGCATCGAGGGCGAGATGGCGTACGACGCACGCCAGATCTGCTCGGAGCTGGGCGTCTTCTACAACGGCGCAATCTCGTAGCGGGCGAAAGGGGATCTCGTAGGACAAGGGGTGAGCTAGGATGAATGCGCCAACAGAAGTGCGTTACACGGTCATGCGGCCGTTCCGCAACAAGAAGCGGCTGCTGAAGCGTGGGGATGTAGTGAGTTCGGCGATCCAGAAGGTTCCGAACTTCCCATCTCTGCTACGATCCGGGTTCCTTCGGGGACTGCTGAACAAGGAGGGCGAGGAACTTGTTTCTCGCTGCTACATCATTCAGCGCCGGTTCATGGTGGGCGGGGAAGAGTTGGAGCCGGGGAAACTCGTCGACCTCCGGGACACAGAAGGCTGGCGCAACGAGGGCTCACTCCTCGAAACGGGATTCATTCGCCTGGCGACGACGGATGAAGTAGCCAAACTGTCTGCTGATGGGGAGGGTGGAGCTGCGGAGGGCAGCCTAACGGCGACCTCCGCAGTCTCCTCTCCTCCTGAACCCGCTCAGGCGGGTATGGAGGGGTCCGGGAAAGAGGGGCCAGCTGGTCCCCGGTTGTTTGACGACCCGGTGTGGCTGCGCGAGCAGTACCACGAACTGGGTCTGACGACGACGGAGATGGGGAAGCTGGCCGGGTGCCCTTCCGGGACCATCAGCAAGAAGATGGAGAAGTACCACATCCCTCGGCGCGCGAGAGGACGGCGTAGCACCAAAGACTCCTAGAGGGGAGGGTTGAGAACGATGACAAAGAGGGCAACGAGGCTCTTTCGCGGCCACACGATCATCGAAGACCTGGAGTTGGCGAATGGCCTGGAAACCGCGTCGATTGCCGACAGCGCGGTTACCGCAGTGAAGATGTCCCGAACCCGGAAGACGGGGACGGTAGCCACTGCGGGCACTCCGGTCAACGTCGCGCACAGCCTTGGCGTGGCTCCGGTTTTCGCAGTCGTGAGCCTCGGCGATGCATACATCACCGGATGGGACGCAACGAACGTGTCGGTGAACTCGCTCCAGAATGCCGTGGACTTCTACCTCGACATCTTCCAGTAGCCAACAACGGCGTGAGGAGGACGAGGCATGTCCTACGGAGGGAATCCGGCTACAGACCTGACGGATCGCGTCCGCTTCAAGGTCGGCGACACGAATGCGGCCGAGGAGCTGGCGACGAATGCGGAGATCGCGTACGCCTTGGGCGAAGCAGGAACGAACGTCGCCAAGGCGTGCGAGATCGTTTGTCGCGCGATCGCCGCGCGGTTCGCGCGGTTTGTGAACACGGCAGCGGCCGACGTCCGCGTCTCCCTTGAACAGAGGGTGACGCACTACCTGACGCTGGCGGATGGGTTCAAGACGGAGGCTGTGGGCTTCGCGGCGCCGGCCTGCCCGTCGATCAGTATCAGCCTGAAGACGGCGGCGGAACAGGATACCGACCGTGTACAGCCGAGCTTCGAGATCAAGCGAGGCGTCGGGAATCGGGATGAGTTGTCGGAGGATTGGAGGGATCTGGAGTAGTGCCTGTCGGTGACGTGGGGCTGATCGTCAAGGAAGCGCTGCGCACGGTGATCTCGGAGCCGGGCCTCGGCAAGAGCTTCGTCTACAAGCGGTTCAAGCAACAGGCCGCCTATGACAAGACGACCGGCACCTACGTCCCTAGCTACTGGGAGCAGCCGACGCTCAGCGGTCTGGTGATCTTCGCGACGGTCCGGGACGTAGCGGCATCGAAAGGCCTCTTGCAAGAGGACGACCGCGGCTTCGTCTTTGCGACCTCGGCATTCACCTCGCAGGGGATAACGGACACGAACCTGGTACCGGCGGCCACCGACGAGATTGTGTACGGCGGCCAGACGTTCAAGGTGGACTTGGGAGATGGGGCGACCCTCATCACGACAGATGCGACGGAACGAATCTGGACGGTCTGGGGACGGAGACGGAGGTAGAGCGTGGCAGTCATCGTGACCTGGGATCCGAAGCCCTTGAAGACGATGCAGTATGCACAAGCAGTGCGCTTTCTGCATCGCGCGGGTGCCCGGCTCACCGCTGTCGCGAAGAAGAACTGCCCGGTTGACACCGGGCGCCTTCGTGCTTCGATCACGTGGCAGGTGAACGTCACGGCGACGTCGATGCGCTACGGGTCGAACGTCCATTACGCAGTACACCAGGAACTGGGTACGGAGAAGATGGCGGGGAAGCACTATCTGGAGAACGCCCTGCGTTCGGAGAAGCCGAGCCTGATGAAAGAATGGGTGAAGAAGGGGGAGGCACCGAGTCCGGCATAGCCGGGGCCGGCGTAACTGCTATGGGGAAGCGGATCTTGCTGACGGAACTGGTGACGATGCAGCCGACGACCTTCCAGCCGCGGGTCATGGGGGCGCCAGCGCAACCGACGGAGCCGGTAGTCGTCGAGCGGTCGGTATCGGTCCGCGTCGATCTGATCGATCTGATTCGGCAGTTGGATGAGGGGACAGAGATCGAGCTTTCAAGAGGGACTTCGTTGCTGGTATCCGAGACGCTCGCCGAGATTGAGGAACGGGTGTCCGGGGCTGACGGAAGAGCCTAGGGAGGGACGATGGCAAGGGCCGAACCAGGGCTGGTGACGATTCTGAGCTGGACGCATACCGGGACAGCCGCGGGGGTGCCGGATGATGCGGCAACCTCTCTCGGCTTGCCGGCTGGGGCCTCGGCAATCCTCTGCCAGGTGCACAGCACGCGAGCCGGGAACACGGCTTCGGATTTCGACGTGCTGGCATTCGGATCCTTGGATGGCGTGAACTTCGATAACTACGCCTTCCAGAAGGAAGAGAGTTTTGGCGACGGCTACATCAAGACCTTCCAATTGACGCCGGGCGCTGTCGCTGTCCAGTTCCAACTCGACGTGAACGTGGGCGATGCCTACGTGGATCTCTACGTCATGGCGGTGCGCTGAGTCATGGCGAGCTTGGAAGTCGGCCTCATGCAAGCGGTTGTCACAAAGGCGTCGGCGAACACGACACTCTGGACGACTCTGCTCGACGGCCGATTCGGGTACATGGTGCCGCCGCCGGATGGGGTGAAGCCCTACGTCATGTTCGACTTCGGGGAACTGGTGCACGCGTCCGCATTCAAGAGTGCGGTCCCAGTGGCGACGGAAGTAGCGATCTATATGAGGGTAGTAAGTTCATCGGCCGGGCCGATTGAGGCAGGGGACATCGCCGCGCAGATCGCGACCGTATTCGACGGGGCTGCGCTTTCGGTGTCAGGCTACAGGGCGATCACATTGCGGAGAGGTTCGGATCTCCCGCAACGCGACGATGCGACCAAGACGTGGCAACCCGTGATTCGCTATTACGGGGCTGCCAGCCCGAACTGAGGAGGGGAGGGAACCATGACAACGTACTGCGGCGTGGACGGGTACTTCCGGGCCGGTGCTGTGGGATCGGCCGCAATACTCGGAGAACTGAACCACTGGAGCCTCTCGATCAGCATGGCGCTGAACGACGTTTCGGTGTTCAACAACGACGGATGGGGGGCGTACAAGTGCGGAGTCCGCACCTGGACGGGTGTCGCCGAGGGTTTCTGGGACCTTGACGATGCTGGACAGGCGGCGCTCAGCACGGCGCTCTTGGGGGGAAGCGGCACGCAGGTCGAGTGCTACTTCCACGTCTACAGCGACAAGTACTACCACGGTCTCGCCTACGTCTCGGCAGAGAACGTCGATGTGGCGGTGGCTGCCGTGGCAACGGTCGGGTTCGACATTCAGGGCAGCGGTGCCTTGGCACTCGTCGTCTAGGTCGGAGAGGGGCCTGCGCCTGCGGGTGGCGGCGTAGGCCCTTCATCGCGTTCGGAACGGGGAAAGGGGTGTGCAGTGCTCAGGATCGTGATTGCGCTGTCGACGACGGCAGACCTGGAGCATCCGACCATGGGTTCGGAGCGTCAGGCCGTCGGGATGGCACACGCACTAGCGAAGCGCGGGCATCAGGTCAAGGTTGTCAACCTGCTTCGCACGGTGCCGGACTGGGATGATGTGGACGTCCTTCATCTGGTGAACGCCGGCGGCCCGAAGGGGCCATACATGCTGGCCTGCCAGTTGGCGGAACGGCAGCGGATTCCGGTCTTCTGTTCGCCGGTCTTCTGGCCGGTGGACGAACTGGAGAAGGAACTCGCGGAGGTCTACGACTTCGATCAGGCGACGAAGGACCGCAACGCGCGGTCGTTCGACGAGTTCGTGATTGGCGCCGGCGTCATCTTCGGGATGGCAGACTTCCTCCTTCCGAACAGTGAGGGGGAGATGCAACAGGTCCTCAAGCTCGTCGAGAGCCTCGGGATCGAGATACGGAAGAAGAAGCCGTTGGCGGAACGGTACTCTGTGGTACCGAATGCCGTGGACCTCGATGGAGAGATCCTCCCGGCGCTGGCGGATCGTAGTGACTTGCCGAACCGATTGGAGGATGTGATTGCGGAGCGCTTTGTCTTGTGCGCGGCGCGCATCGAAGTGCGAAAGAATCAGCACCGGCTCATTCAGGCAATGGAGATCATCTGGAAGGACGATCCGGAACTCCAACTCGTGCTGATCGGCGAGATGTCTGCGCCCTACATGAAGAAGTACCAGACACTCATCCAGGGCAAGAACATCGTGATCGGGACACCGGGGAATGCCCCCAGCCTGTTCAAGGTGATGCGGCGGGCGTCGGCGCACTGCCTCCCGAGCCTCTTGGAGACGCCGGGGCTGGTGAACTTGGAGGCGGCTGCGCTCAACGTGCCGATCGTCGTCTCGGATCGCGGATCGGTGAAGGAGTACCTGCCGGAGGGGATGCAAGGGGTCTTCTACTGCGACCCGTTGGCCCCCGAGAGCATCGCGCAGGCGATTCAGCGGGCAGTGAAGTGTGAATCGGTGGAGGAGGTCGCACGACACGTGCGATCCAGTTTCAACTACGCGGCGGTCGGGGAACTCCTCGAACGCGCATACGAAGAAGGGGTGAGGCAATGACACCAGCGGGCACGATCGTAGGACTCGTGCGGGCAGAGGGCAAGCTGTTTGGGAAGACGGTGGTCGTTCACGTCGCGGAGACACACAACGTGACGCAGGTGCTGATTGACGGGCAGCCGGCGGACGTCGACGTAGTCGAGGCGCAGTTCACATTCGCCGGACTCCACGCCTTGGCGCTACACCCGAAGGGGGAGACGGCGAAGCTGGCCGAGGTCAAGGGCGAGCACGAGATGATCCCGTGCCACGTCCAGGAAGTGGACCTCAACCTCTCCGGGTTCCTCGTGAAGATCCAGCCAGGGGAAGAGGGTCCTGATCAGCAAGTCACCTACCGGGGCACGCCGGTACGCGGCCTGGAGCTCCTGGACCTGACGTGCAAGGTCTCGGACGAAGACGAAGGTGGAGAGGGCAAGCCCCTCACGCGGGTCAATGCACAGTTCTTGGTGAGGAGGCTCTAGGACCATGGGATTCGACCTCAAACAGATGGCGAAGGATGTCAGTGTCCCGACGACGCCGGTAACGATTCGGCGGAAGGACAAGGATCCGCTGAAGATCGACCTCCCGATGCTCACGGTCGGCGACCTGGAGGCACTCGACAAGCGCCTGCACTTCGATGTCTGGGCGCTGATGCTCGAGATCTACCGCATGATGCAGGACGCCGAGAAGGAGACGCTGGAGGCGGACAAGGAGAGCAAGAAGGCGGATGTCGGGTTGACGGTGTACGGCCGTCTGAACTCCGGCATCCAGATCGAGATGTTCCACGCGGCATTCCTGCACCTCGACCCCACGGTGACGCGCGAAGAAGTCGACCTGTTGATCTCCTACGGGATTCAGTCGCAGGACGAGTACATCCACGCCCTGATGTTCATGCTCCAGGGAGTGGGTCAGGAGGAGGCTGAGGCGCAGGCCAAGAAGAAGGCGGCGGCGATCGACCCTTTAGGACCGAAGGTTGGACCGACGTCGAGCGTTCCTTCGCCGGCCGTAGACGCAACGCCGCCCG